>JAABUJ010000379.1_pt1 | contig 90598 bp, 85 predicted proteins | sample 5559131 | NCBI WGS metagenome assembly JAABUJ01 (sample SAMN10711875, study PRJNA513366) | rock metagenome | isolation source: Antarctica rocks | place: Antarctica: Victoria Land, Mt New Zealand nord | collected 2016-01-07
TCACCCGCCGAGGGTTCGGCTACCACTCACCCGACGCCGTGATCGCCCTCGCGATGCTCACCCTCGGCGGGCTGTGCCCACCCCTACCAGGCCGGTGACACCACCCACGGATGCGTCAGGAGGTTCGGATTGGGGATCCCTCCACGAGGTTGGGCCCGACGACGAAGGCTGCCTCGAAGTGGGCCACATCGTTGGCGTCTTCAACCACCTGACCCGGCTCGCCGACGGCTTCGGGCTGCGCGTGGACCCGGCGACGTTGGCCGCCGCTTCGGGCGGTCCGCCGCTGCGACGACCAAGCAGCGCGCTGAGGTCGGGGGCTTCAGGCGGTCAGCCCCGCGACAGCGCGCAGGCCGAGGAGGAGGGAGCAAGCGCGGGCTCACCGCTGGACTGAACTGGCAGTGAGATACTGGCCGCCGTGATGTCGCCGGAGCCCGTCGCGGGCGAAGAGGTGCTCGCCGCACTTGAGCGCACCGTCCGTTGCCGGTCGGCGCGGATCGAGGTTCGCTTCCAGATCTCTTGGGGTGACGCTTTCCTGTCCGAGTCAGGCCGGACGTCGCCCCGGGGTGGCTCAGTCCGGCGTCGCCTGACACGATGGGCGGGGGCGGTCGTCGGTCAAATGCTCAACTCGGGGATGCAGCGCCTGCTCAAACGTCTCTCGAAAACGCTGGCACAAGGCGTGGTCGGGATCCTCGATTTCGAGGCGAACCGTTGCGTCTACTACATGGAGCGATCCAAGGCCGAGAGCAAGGGCCGGAGCGCCTCAACGGCGGCACGGCCCGGCACTTCTCGGCTCACGCAGACCTGAATCGCGCCGCCGAAGCGGTCTCCTATGAGATGGCGGTCCCTTCGGACATAGATCAGCTCGTTGACCTCACGTACATTGCGGTGGAGGTGTGGGTAGATGAGGATGGCTACCTTCGACGCATCCGCCATGCCAGCGGAGACGGTGGCACCGGGATGTCCACGACCACGCTCGACTTGATCGAGCTAGGGATCGCAATACCCTCGGATTGGTCTCGGATCCCCACCGCTCCGACGCACTGATTGCGTGCTTGCTCGCCCGCGTCTGCGGGCGTGGTGACCGGCGGCTTGCTAGACGAAGCAGAACGAGTCTGTGGAGCAGTCGCCGCCTTCGAGCCGGATCTGGTGTGCGCGGTGACCGGGGAACTCGACGTGGAAATCCGCGGCGAGCGCGATTCCACCGCTGCCGGTGTCGACGTCGGCCTTGAACATCGCTCCCGGCACACCGTCGGGGTAGAACTGCGGATCCCAAGCGCCGTAGAGCGAGTTCGTTCCATAGACGCGCCGGCCGTCTCGACTGACCTCGATCATCTGCGGGCCGCCACCCCAGGGGCGACCAGAAGGATGGTCTGCGCCGTGGAGGATTCCGCCCAGCTCCACCGTGCCAGCCAGGCGCGGGGCGAACGGGTCGCTGACGTCGTACTGGCGCAGCTCGCCGGTTCCCCAGCAGGCTACGTACAGGAAGCGGTCATCGAGCGAGAGGTCGATGTCGGTCACGACCGGCGGAACAGCGCCGAAGCCTTGAAGGAGCGGCGGCAGGCGCTCAGCGTCGACGGGGACGGCCGGAATGTGGATCGTCTTCTTGGCCTTCCACTCGCCGTCGTGCTTGTACCACGTCCAGACCGACGCTGACAGGTCGGTCACGTCGATCACGACACCGAGAAAGCCGTATGTCTTGGTCGGGTCATGCGCGGGGCGCACCTCGAGAGCCATCTGATGCTGATCGCCCAAGTCGATCTCAGCGATGTGGCGGCGCTCTTGCAAGTCAAAGATGTGCAGCCGATGACCGTACTCCCGGGCCAGTAGGGCCTCGGGCACGATCCCGTTCTCGATCAACCGCGGCGGCGCCCATTCGCTGGCGATCAACACCCCCTCGTCGATGTGCCACCAGAAGTCATACGCGTAGAACTGGCTGCCGCGATCGATCTCCCACTGACCAGTGACGCTGAAATCGGAGTGGTCCATCGTGAAGATGCCGGCCGGGCCGTCGTTGCCCTCGGCCGACCCGGAGCCAAGCGCGCTCACGAGCAGTCCCTCGGGACCGCAATGGACGGTGTGCGGACGGCTGTAGTGACCGCGACCCATCACCTCCTCAGGCTCGATCGTGCGGACCAGCGTGGGTCGGCGAGGGTCGACCCCGGTGTCGAGGACGTAGATGCGCGATGACCGGATGCCGGGCACAACGAGATAACGGCGCTCCATCGCACCGTCGTGGTCGTGGTCGCCGCCCAGCGCCGAGCTGCAGATGTTCCACCCGTAATGGTGAAACTCGTCAGGCGCGTCCTGGGGGGGCGGATCCCAGCGACCGACCATGCTCCCGTAGCTCGCGGAAGCGGGATCGACGTCGACCACCGCGATCGCGTCGGGGTCCAGCAGGGCGATGTAGGCGAGCTTCTCCGGGGGTGCCTCCATGGCCTCGCTCGGCGTCCGGTACAGCGTCGCCTCGCCGCGATGCTCTACGTGCGCCTCATGCCCGGACTCGGTCATCACCAGCCACTCCTCTCGTTGTTCAGCATTGCGCATGACGGGGAGCGCGCAGTCAGACGCCCCGCGGCCCCGGTCAACCCGGAAAGCATGTCCCGGTAGGAGGGCGATAGACCGACGGTCACGCCTAGAGAGTACATCCTGGGACGTATATGGCGAGTACATACCTCGGTGTGACTGGCAAGCCCACGCGGCGCCACTGATGCGGGTGACATGCTGCGGTATGGTGACTGCGTGCGCACAGTGATCGCGGATCCGCCACCGGCCGAGTTCGAGGCGCTGCTGGAGCGTCGGCGCCGCTCTCGCGCGGACACGCACGACGAGATCTGGGAGGGTGTCTACCATGTGACTCCCGCCCCCAGCATGGCGCACGCGCTCATCGTGGCGCAGCTCGCCGAGCTGCTCGGGCCGCCTGCGCGGGCAGCGCGGCTTGCGTTCAGCGCCGAGTTCAACCTCGGTGAGAGCGATGACTTCCGCGTCCCCGACCTCGGGCTGCACCGTGACCCGCTGCCAGGCATCTGGCACCCAACCGCCGCGCTGGTGGTCGAAGTGATCTCACCCGGCGACGAAACGTGGGACAAGCTGCGGTTCTACGCCAGCCGCCAAGTCGACGAGCTCCTGATAGTCGACCCACAAGAGCGCGTGGTCGACTGGCGGGCGCTGCAGCAGGGCGAGTACCGACCGACGCGGCGTAGCCGCTTGATCGAACTCGGCCCAGCGGAGCTCGTGGAGCGGATCGACTGGCCACAGTGAGCGCGCAGCCCAACGACGGCGCCTACATCCGCCTGCCGTCCATCGAGGCGGCCGCCGCGGCCCGGCCCGCCGACCACCCCTACAACTTCGGCTTCGTGGCGCCGATGGGGCGCCTGCTGATGGCCCATCCGCGCATCGGCCCAGCGTTCCAGGCCCTCTTCGCGGAGATCATGTTCGCGCCCGGCGCACTCGACCGCCAGGAGCGCGAGATGATCGCGGCGGTCGCGGCCTCGGCGCAGACGTGCTTCTACTGAACCACCTCTCACGCAGAGTTCCTGCGTGCCGAGGGGGGCGATGATGAGACGGCGGCCGCGATCAAGCACGGGCACTGGTCAGACGCGCCGCTCTCCCCCCGCCAGCGCGCGCTCTGTTCGGTCGCCGAGAAGCTGAGCGCCGACCCGCGCCTGGTCGGCGCCGAGGATTGGGGATCCCTCCACGAGGTTGGGCTCGACGACGAAGGCTGCCTCGAAGTGGGCCACATCGTTGGCGTCTTCAACCACCTGACCCGGCTCGCCGACGGCTTCGGGCTGCGCGTGGACCCGGCGACGTTGGCCGCCGCTTCGGGCGGTCCGCCGCTGCGACGACCAAGCAGCGCGCGCTGAGTGCGCGCTGAGGCTGGTGGCCTCCAGGCCTCTACGGCCAGTCGATTTGCTCGGCAAGAGCACCGCACGCGAGCGCGATGAGGGCGCTCCGCTCGACGGGGCGATACTCACCTTTACGCAACACCAGCCAAGCCACCGTCCGCTCGGCGGGTTCGACGATCAGGACCTCGTCGACATCGTGCTTGGCGTAGAACGGCAGCTTATTCCAGCTCTCATCGCCTGGCGAGACGATCTCGATCACCATGGCGGCGGTGGCATACCACATCGAGTCTGCGCCGGACCGGTGCAGCCCCCCATCCGGTACTCGAAAGTCGTGCTCGGACTCGCCCAGGTTGGACTCGCTCATGAGGTAGAGGCCGGCGTCCGTCGCTGGCCCGTGGAGTAGCGCGAGCAGCTGGGCATCGATCCGGGCATGTGCGCCGCTGGGACCAGGAACCACGTGGTAGACACCCTCCCACACCTCGTCGAACCGGTCCGCACCCGAACGCCGACGGCGCTCGAGGTCGCTCCGCTCGGCGCGAACAAGCGCGTCGATCGCGTAGGTCTCGCCCTGCGGCGAGTCGACGGGCCGACGGACCCTCTCCGCGCGCTCGATCCTGAGCCCTGAGAGCTCGCCAGCCACCTCATCGGGCGTGAACAGGATCGCGGGATCCTTCGGGCCGCCGTATCCGTCGAGGAGGTTGCTCGAGTCGTGCCCGACGACGAGCAACACGCCGCCCCCGGCGACGGCCGCCGCGACCCCCGCTAGGACTTTGCGGCGATCGGCGCCAACGAGGTGGAGGTAGAGGACCACGATCAGGTCGAAGGATCCCGGCTCGGGGACGAACTGAAGCAGATCAGCTTGAATCCACTTGATCCGGACACCGCGCTCGTCGGCCAGCTTCGCCGCCTTGGCCAGAGCCACGTCCGAGAAGTCGACGCCCGTCACCTCCCATCCGCGCTCCCCGAGCCAGACCGCGTTACGACCCTCCCCGCACGCGAGATCGAGCGCGCGGCCGGGGGCAAGCTCCGCCACCTCGGCGGCGAGGAAGCGGTTTGGATGGGCGCTCCAGAGCAGCTCGCTGCCTGCATATCGGCTGTTCCACTGCTCGCGATCCATCCCCGCATCATCCCTGCTGGCGGGAGGGCGAGGCGAAATCTTCAACCGCTTGGGGGTGCCGTCGCGGAGGCATTACCGCTGATGAGCATTAGGGTTCGCGACTTGGTTTGTGAAGGAGGCAGGCGTGTTATGTAGAACTGGCTGGTTGTGGTTGACGAGGGTGCGATTGCTGAGCGGTATCGGTCGCTGAGCGAGCACCGGGTGTTGGATGAGCGGGGCGGCGGCTGTGGGCGGCGGCGGAGGCTCGCTCTGCGGGGCATGGTGGGATCTCTGCGGTGGTCAGGGCGACGGGGATCTCGGAGTCGACGGTGTTGCGGGGGCTTCAGGACTTGGACTCGGGTGAGGTGCTCGATCCGGGTCGGGTGCGGCGGGCGGGGGCGGGAGAGGTCCCGATTCTGGAGCGCGAGCCGGGGCTTGAGAAGGCTCTGGAGCGTCTCGTGGATCCGGCCACGCGCGGCGATCCTGAGTCGCCGTTGCGGTGGACATCGTGCTCTACGCGCTCGAGCGCCGATTCACGGTGTGGCTATGCAATGCGCGGAACGTCAAGAAAGTCCCCGGCCGCAAGTCCGATCTCTCCGATGCCGAGTGGCTGGCAGACGTCGCGGCCCACCGAATGGTCCGCCCAAGTTTCGTGCCGCCGCTGCCGATCCGAGAGCTTCGGGAGCTGACGCGCTACCCGAGGACCTAGCGGCCGGCGTAGCGCTCGTTCCAGAGCTCATCTGTCACCGTTTAGGGATGGACCGCGAGCAGTGTCTCGGTAGCCTGGCCGCAGGATGAAACTCGCGGTGGTGGGCAAGGGCGGCGTGGGTAAGACCACGATTTCAGGGACGCTGGCGCGCCTGCTCGCCCGGCGGGGGCGCTGCGTGCTGGCGATCGACGGGGACCCAAACCCCAATCTCGCGCTGGCGCTGGGTGTCACGCCCGAGCGGATGGAGAGCATGCCGGCGCTGTCGGCCGAGCTGGTCGAGCTCACCGGCGACAGCTACAAGCTGACCAAGACGCTGGAGGAAGTGTGCGCGTCGCATTCGCTGAGGGCGCCGGACGGGGTGACGCTGCTGGCGATGAGACCGGCGCAGCAGGCCGGAACCGGGTGACTGGGCCTCCTGCACGCTACGGTTCGTAGCCTCGTCGCAGTCGCATCGCAGGCTCCGCAGGACATCTGCCTGCTGGACATCGAGGCGTCCCTGGAGCACTTCGCGCAGAACAAGGCGCTGCACGTGGACACCATCCTGATCGTGGTTGAGCCCTACTTCCGCTCGCTGGAGACCGGACGACGCATGATCGGGCTGGCCAGGCAGCTCTCGCCCGAGCGGCTGGCGCTGGTGACCAACAAGGTGCGCGACGAGCAGGAGCTGGACGCCGTGCACGAGCTGGCTGCCTCCACAGGGGTCGAGCTCGCTGGCGTCGTACCGTATGACGAGCGGCTGCTCGCTGCCGAGCGTGCCACCACCGCGCCGCTGGACTTCGATCCCCGGAGTGCCGCGGTGGTCGCGATTGGCGAGCTGACAGACCGGCTGCTCGCCACCGCGCGAGTGGCCTGATCCCAGCCAGGCGGGCCGCGCAAGAGCTCGCTGGCTAGAGTTTATGTAGCGTAATCCGCGCTACACTCCACGCGTGACTTCCCCCTCCCTCCCCTCTCGCTGCCCTCGGGCGCCCTGGCTTGGACGCCCTACTTGAGGAGATTGGTCACCGGCGGGACGTGACCCGCGCCGAGGCCGCTCGCCAAGCCGGCTCCAACCGGGCCCCGCGTTGCGGCGGGCGCCGAGGGCCAGGTAGACGCCGACCGCGGCGATCAAGGTTCCGGGCACGACGTGGTCGACCACCTCGATCCGTGAGGCGACGTTCACACCGAGGCCCAACGCCCGGCCCAGGTAGGGAACGACGATCGTCCACGCTCCGAGGGCAGCGAGCACAACGAAGCGCTGGGCTTCGGCCTGCGGTGGGAGCGGAGCTGACAGGCGGTCCGACGAGCCGCCCTACTGCGGTTTCCGCGTATCGGTCAGCCCGCACTCGATGTAGCTGATCTGCTTGTTGGCGGTGAGCGCCAGCGTGTCGGCCGGTGCGGCGACCAGCGCCGGCTGCCGCCGCCATGGGACGGTCCCGGCGGACGGCGATCGAGTCTCTGTCTGCCCGCGATCATTGTCGCCGATCTGCGGCAATCGGATCCGGCGCGCGATTTTGTCGATCAACGGGACCAGCGGGCACACCAGCCTCAGGTCGCGAGGATCGTCAGCTTGACCCCGGACTCCGTCGGCTGCCAGAACAGTAGGGGCGAGGACGCCGGGGCCCGGCACGACTCCGGCGTTAGTGCCGATTGCCTCGACCGTCATTGATTAGATCATTCATCGGCCACCCCCATCTCTACTTTGCTGTGACCATCACGAGCTGCGTCACCGTACCTCCTGCAACCCTGGTCACGGTCCGTGCCGCCCCGGCTTGTCCGCCGCGTGCGACCAGCTCCAGTGCGCCGATACGCCCCAATGGCGCACCCAACAGCGCGGTTTCCATCGCATTCCTACCGTCGGTGACGTAGACGAGATTGGAGGGAACCCCGCGCCGGATCGACGGCCCCACCAGAGCACGAGAGGTGGCGTACAGGTCAGAGCCTCCGATGCGTTGCGGGGATGGGAGATGGCCCATGACCACGTTGCTCACCGCTCCCCTGCCGCCGATCACCAGCGTGTGGGTGATGTTCAGCTGGCTGAGCGCCGCGGTTGTCTCCGCGGGCAGAGAGTTGCGGCTGACGTACAGGATCGGCAGGCGACGGTCGGCCGCGAGGGCCGCGGCTGCGACAGCGGTGCGGCTGCTGGGGTTGGCGATGATCGCGGCGTCGAACGCGGGAATCCGGGCAGTGGTGCTGGCCGCTGTCCGATGGTCTACCGCCTGGGCGATCTGGCGTGCAGTGTCAGCGGTGTTCGCGCCTGACAAGCGCACGATCTGGTTGGCGGGAACGCCGGCTCCGGCCAGATCACGGATGACCTTGGGCGACAGCGACCCCGCGCTCCCCACGACGTACGCGCCAACCGGCTGCAACCGGGCGACTTCGGCCCTGACCGCGGGGGTCAGCCCGGAAGAGGGCGAGAGCAGCACCGTCCCGAGGTTGGCTCGAGCCAGGACGCCGGCGGCCAATGCTCCCGCCGGGTCGCGCTCGTTGACGATCACCACACGAGCGAGGGGCCGGGTGGCGAAGGTTGAGGCCAGCACCGCCTCAGGACCGGCCGGATAGGCTAGCCGGGAGAGCGCCACCGACATGTCGACCGGGTTGCGGCGCAGCGAGATCCGACGGACCGGGATCGCTCCGCGGACACCTACCGTCACCGGGCTCAGGTAGACGTCCTGGGTGTCGGTCTGAAAGTTCCCCTGCCGAGAGTCCATCCACCCGACGAGCAGCTGGTTACCGCCCAGCGGCACAGACACTGGGCCGTAGGCCCAGCCGGTGCCGAACCGGTAGTCGTACCCGACGTCGTTGTTGGTGGAGCGGTCGCTGATCCGATAGTTGGCCGAGAAGGTGCGGCCCCGATTGCTCGAATAGGCGTAGTAGGTGTCCCCGAGCCGGGCCTCCTGGCAGATCACGTGGGTGTTGGTGCACGCCTTGTACCAGTTGCGCCGGTCCTGCCAGACGATGTCCACGCGGCCGTCCGGTGCGACCGACACCGACGGGTGACGCGTCTGGATGATCTGGAAGTTGAGCGGCGGACGATGGTTGATCTTGACCGGGAATGACCACGAATCGCCACCGTTGAACGAACGCGTGAAATAGACGCCCGACGCGGGGTTGATGAAGTGATCCGCGATATGCGCGACGCCGGTCTGCGGGACACCCGGGGGCCCCTGCCCGTAGACGAGGTAGAGGATGTTGCGCTGCGAATCGATCGCGAGGCGAGGGAAGCTGCAGCACGCGAAGGCGGCAGGCGGTTTGGCGAACGGCGGCATCGGCGGTCCGTTGTAGGTGTATCCCTGCACCCGCGCGGCCCGCGAGCCCGTCCAGGTGCGACCATGGTTGCGGGACTTGGACAGCACGATGTAGCCATCGGTCGACTTCGATCCGGACGTAGGACCTGGCAGCTGCTCACGCCAGGCGAGGTAGACGGCGCCGTGGCGCCCCACGACAGGCTGGGATTGCTCGATCGCGCTGCTCCCGAGCGGGTTGACGTTGACAACGTGGCCAAAGCTCCGACCGGAGTCGTTGGAGCTCACCGACACGATGTTCTCGAGGGTCGTCGGCTTGCTCGCGGGGCCCGCGTTGCCGGGCGTCGTCACGCCCACAGCGGCCGCGACGTATACGCGATCACGATGGGGTCCTCCGCGCCGGGCAGGGTCGACCGCCACCGTCGGCAGCGAGTAATCGCCGCCTTGACTCGCACTGGGACCACCGAGGGCGAGGAGCCTGGCGATCTTGAAGGTCCGCCCTCCATCCCGGGAGATCACGACGAACAACGACTTCGCCGCCTCGCCTCCCCCCGGCAGGGGCGCCGCGGAGACGAACGTCGTGTAGACGTTGGCCCCGCTGCCGAAGACGATGGACTGCATCACGGCTGCGGCAAGGTGGTGGCCGACCGCGCACGGCACCACGGTGTCGAAGCCCGTCGGGACGCGGAAGCGCCCCCGCCTCCAGCTTCGACCGCCGTTGAAGCTGGTTTGGAACTCGCACTGCTGCGTCTGCCAGTCCGCGTTGACCTCGACGATGTGCCGCGCGTTACGGGGGTCGACCGCCAGGCCGACCGCGTCCTTGCCGCGACCCGGTGTCAGATCCGAGCCGAGGCGATAGTTGGCTCCGACCGCGATCCGAGCCTGAGCTCCCGGAACGACCAGCAGTAGGCAGAAACCGACCGCCGCCAGCAGCGCCAGGGGGGCGACGCGGATACCGCGTCGGCAGGCTCGCTTATCCATGGACCAGGGCACCTTTCAGGTTCGTAGGCAGATCGAAGAAACCAGGACACGACGAGCATCCGGCCGGAAACGTCACCGGATGCCTGTCGTAGATTCGCGACTTAGAAGGCAGGGACGGAGTGCTGCCCGCGCCGACGGTCACCGAGCAGCAACAGAGCGCCGCCGGCCAGCAGCACGCCTGAGAGGGAGCCCACCAGAACCCCGCTCCCCGCCAGCCCGGCAATCCCCGAGCCACTGCTTGTCGCGTAGGAGCCGGTGCCCGAGCCAGGCGTGCCGATCGGCCACGCCGCAGCTGCACCGCGCCGATGAGGGTTGCCGATGCGCAGCACGGCGCGCCCGGGTGTCCCGGCCACCGGCGTACCAGTCGCCGAGGTCTGCGTGGCGTCGACCACGTAATACCCGGGACGGACCCTTGGCGCGGTGAACCTCGGCGCGATGTTGCCGTTCTGATCCGGAGCGCCGCTCCACAGCGCGCGGCCGGTCCGGCTGTTGAAGCGGAGCACCACTGCTGAGGCCTTGGGCTTGGTGCTGTAGTTGTTGCCGAACCCGGAGACGCTTGCCCCGGAAGCGACCGCGCTGCGGTTGAGGTGAACGGTGGCCAGGATGCCGCACGCGTAGGCGAGCGAGACGAGGGCCAGCGGTAGCGCCGCCCCCCCGAGGATCAACATGATCGCCAGCTTCCGTCGCATATCTCTCATATTGCTATCGCCTCTCGCTTCGCCGGATTTGACGTCTGCAATATAGGACCTTGTTCTAGACATTGGTAGCTGTCGAGCGCATATAGCGACGACGAGCGAGAGCAAGCAGCGGGCCCATGCCGATGAGCACCAGCGCTATGCCGCCGTAGCGCAGCGTCGCGCGCGCCAGCCCCGAGAGGCCCGCTGGCTGAGGCAACGCTATGCGGACGAAACCGATGTCCTGCTTGTTGGAGGCGACCGTCCCCGCGCGGGTGTCGGTCCAGGCGGCGAGTGCCGCCGAGGAGCCTGAGACGAGCCCCAGTCGGCTGCCGAGGTCTGGCATCCCCAGTTCGCTGCCGAAGCCGATGTCGGAGTCAAACGATTGGTCGGTGAGCGAAAGGTGCGCGCTGAAGCTGCGACCGCCGTCAAAGGAGGACTGCAGCGAGACCTCGGTGAAGCGGTTGTGGGGATCATCGCGGCGGTCGTAGTACTCCACGTCCAATCTTCCGCTCGGGGCGACCGCGATCTGGGGCAGGTACTGCGAGCTGCCGTCGTGCGCCGGCGTGTCGTTGACGCGCGTCGGGCCCCTCCACGTCCGCTGGCCGGGTGAGAGCGACCACAGATCGACGTCGGAGGGGCTGAGGCTGGCGTCCTGAAAGGCGACGTAGATCCGCCCGGTGCGGCGATCGATCGCCAGCGAGGGGAATGGAGGCAAGAAGGCGATGAAGCGCTGCGCGGGCACCACATCACCGTCCACGACCGACTGCTGCCAGCTGACCCCTGCGTCCTGGGAGCGAGCCAGCACGAGCGTGAAGCGACCGGCGTAAGGGGGACCTCCGATCCCCTCGCTCGCGCCCTCGTAGTCGAGGCGGTCGCCTTCCAGATCCAGGTACAGGACGTAGAGGTCTCCGTCTTGGCCGACCCTGGGCACCGGCGCAACGACGCGGCCGCGGGCTGGGTCGCTGACCCGTACCGGGCGCTGCCAGCTACGCCCACCGTCCTCGGAGCGAGTCACCTCAACCGGGTTGCCGGGGGCGGTGAAGCGGTAGAGCCCCACCCCCGAGGCCTGCAGCCAGGTCAGGTACAGCCGGCGAGGTCGTGCCGGGTCTGTGGTCAGACGGACCTGGAACGCGAGCGGCCCCAGCACGCGCCGTGGCACCGACAGCGTCTGCCCGCCGTCCGTCGAGTCGACGATCCACACCGCATCGGGAACATTGCCCCGCCCTCGCAGCGTCACATAGGACACGTAGAGGGTGCCGTCGGCCGCAAACGCCAGATCCGGGGCGTAGCACTTGGGCTCCTCCCCGCGCGGGATCGGGACGTGGACACGCCGCCAATTCGACCCGCTGTCCATCGACACCTGTAGGGCGCACGAGAAGCTGGGGGTGTCGATGCGGTTGGCGACCGCGAGGTTCCCGCTTCGCACCGGGTTCTGGACGAGCGTCGGGGAGTTGTTCGCGCTGATGTCGCCGGGGTCGCGAGCCCCGGGGTCCACGGGGGAATCGAGGCTCCCCCGCTGGGCGCGGGGGTGACCGTCAAAGGCCGCGGACACGAGCACCGCGCCGACACCCAGCAACACGAGCGCCACGGCCACGCTCAGCCGTGCCCCCGCGGCCTCGAAGAGGCGGCTGGGGCCCGAGCCTCTGAAGCGCTCACGTCGCCATCGCACGTGACGAAACCATAGAGCTGCTCGGTCTTTCAGGGCCGTCTACGTAGACTCGCTCATGGCAATGCTCGCCCAGACGCGCACTGGCAACCGGCGCTCGAAGCCCTCGGCGTGGCTTCTCGAGCACCTTGAGCTGCTCAGCCCACCCGCCCCCGGGCGCGCACTGGACGTCGCCTGCGGAGCGGGTCGCAACGCGCTCCTACTCGATGAGCTGGGGTTCCAAGTAGACGCCGTTGACGTTGACCAATCGGCGCTCCAGGAGCTCGAGCGCAAGACGATCGCGCGCGGTGGGCGGATCCACGCAGTGCACGCTGACGTGACTACCGTCGAGCTGGCTGGCGCGGCCTATCAAGTGGTCGTCAACTTCAACTTCTTGGAGCGCTCGATCTTCTCGCGGCTGAGCGACGCGCTGGCTCCGGATGGCCTGCTGATCTTCGAGACCTTTACGCGGGATCACGTGGAGATCCTCGGCAACAGGATGAACCCGGCGTACCTGCTCGAGCCAAACGAGCTGCTGCACGCTTTCCGCGGCCTGAGGGTGCTGCACTACCGCGAGACCGTGGTCAATGACGAGAGCTCCCCGGCGGTCGCGAGCCTGGTGGCCCGCAAGCCGAGCGGCGGCTGAGCGCTCGCCTCCGAGCGGTGATCCATCAAACTACAGGCAATGGCCAGCAACGCAGACTCGACTCCGCCTCGCAACGATGGCATCCGGCGCGTCCTCTCTGCCCTGGGTGTGCTGATCGTGGCGGCAGCTGCGATCCTGGGGGGTGACTTGTTCGGCCTGCGAGAAACGCTGCTGGGGAGCGCGACGCCGGCTCCGAGAGCGGTGGCCGTGAGCCCCTTCGTCTCCGTCGGCAATCGCCCCACCGGAGCCAAGACGGTGCTGCGATCGCAGCCCTGGTGGCAGGGGGTGCGCGAGCTCTCAGGCAGCGCCGCGACCACGCCGCCGGCCTTCAACATCGAGGGCGGTGCCAGCCAGTGGCGCGTGAAGTGGACCTGTCGCACGGGTCACCTGAGCGTGCAGGCCTCCTCCCAGCCTCACCCGCTCCTCGACGTTCCCTGTCCCGGGACCGGCACCGCGTATGCGACCCGGACCGGCGAGACGAAGCTGCGGGTCAGCGCACAAGGCCCGTGGACGCTCCGGGTGGACCAGCAGGTCGACGTACCGCTCGACGAACCGCCGCTGGCGACCATGACAGCGCACGGTACGGTCGTCCTCAGAACCACTAAGTTCTACCCAATCGACCAGACCGGGACCGGACGCATCACGGTCTATCGCCTCGCCACGGGCGCCTACGCACTGCGCCTGAGCAACTTCTACATCAGCCCGAACGTGGACCTGCAGATCCGGTTGAGCCCGTTGGGCGCGCCGCACAGCACGCGCCAGTATCTCTCCAAGAGCTCGGTGCTCGTGGCTCCTCTCGACATAACCACGGGATCCTTGAACTTCACCGTGCCCCGGGGCGTGAACCCAACCGTGTACCGGTCGGTGGTGATCTGGTGTCCGCTGATCACCAGCGCCTATGCCGCCGCTTCGCTGACCTCGACCCGGTGAGCCGATCGTCGCCACCACGTCATCGGTAACCGCGGCCGACCGGGTCCCTCGACTCGGCAGCATGCCGGTGATCCTCCCCAGCCGGCGCGACCCGCGCCTGAAGCTGTCCGTCGTGATCATCGCCCTGCAGGTGCTCGGGCAGACCGTGCTCGGCTTCAAGCTCTCGATCGCGCAGATCCTCGTGACCGTGGGCGCATGCGCGGTCGTGGAGGTTGCCGTGACGCTGCATCGCCAGCATGCGTTGGTGTGGCCCGCCAGCGCCCTGCTCACCGGCAACAGCGTCGCCTTCATCCTCCGTGCCTCCGGGACGCGGCACGGTGACTGGTGGACGCTGCACGGGATCCAGTACTTCCTGCTGGCGACGCTGCTATCGCTGCTGTCCAAGTACCTGATCCACCCGGGCGGACGTCATCTCTTCAATCCGTCCAACGTCGGCCTCGTGTGGACGCTGTTGATCATCGGCCCGGTCCACGTGTTTCCGCAATACCTGTGGTGGGGACCGATCGGCGCGCCCGTCGTGGCGGCCCTGGCGGTGATCCTGCTCGGGGCGATCTGGATCCTGCGGTCAGTACGGATGATCGCGATGGCGCTGTCGTTCCTCGCGACGCTCGCCGCCCTGGTCGGCATCTTCGCCATCAGCGGGCGGAGCTTTATCGCGATCTGGCACTCCGGCCCGGTCAGCGGCGTCTCCTACTGGCTGGACATCTGCCTGTCGCCAGAGCTGCTGATCTTCGTGTTCTTCATGATGTCCGACCCCAGGACGACGCCAAAGGCGCGGCAGGGGCGGGTCCTCTACGGTGCTGGCACCGCGGTCGTTGCCGCCGGGCTGCTGTTCTGGCAGCCAACCGAGTTCGGAATCAAGCTGGCGATCCTCGCGAGCCTGACAGTGATGTGCCCGCTGGTGCCGCTGATCAGCCGCATCGCGCGCCGGCCGCGATCGCCGCTCGCGGCCAAGCCCGCGCCCACGCTGCCGCAGCCAAGCCCGCCGCCCAGCAAGTCCGGCCCGCGGTGGCTGAACCCAGCGCTTCTCGCCGCGGCGATCATCGCAGTGGGCGCCCCACTCGACACACTTGCGCTGACCGCGAACAAGCAACTCCCCTACATCGAGCAGGGGCTGACCGGGAAGCGGAATGCGCAGTAGAGCCGCTCGCGCGGGATCCGGCTACCCGGGCACAGGCGCGCAGGCGGCGAGCGGGTCCACGGCCTGCGTCAGCCCGAAGGCTTGCGCGATCAGCTCGTAGGAGTGCACACGCGCCGCGTGCTCGTGGGTGATCGTGACGACGATGACCTCCTCGGCGCCGTACAGGTCAGCCACTTTCTCGATTCCGCCACGAACCGTCCCGGGGTTGCCCACCACGACGCGGCGTCGACGCGCGGGCGCCCCGGATCGCCGCCCGGCGCGTGCGGCGAGGAAGCGCTGGGCCGTCTCGACGGACGGCACCGGGGTCAGCTGACCCTCGCGCTGCAGGATCATCGCCATGCGGCTGCTGGTCGCGAGCTGCTCCGCCTGTTCGTCGGTGTCGGCGCACAGTGCCCACACGGCGATCACCACGCGCGGCTGCGCTACCTGCGCGGAGGGAGTGAAGCGCTGCCGGTAGAGCTGCGCCAACTCCGCTCCTTCGGGGTTGATGAAGTCCGCGAAGGCGTACGGGAGGCCAACCTGCGCGGCCCAGATGGCGCTGTCACCCGAGGAGCCCAGGAGCCACGGCTCCGGTCGCTGCGGACGGCCGGGCAGGAGGTCGGCCAGCGCCGCGAACGGGTGGTCGGCGGCGATCGAGCCGTCGAGGTAGGAGAGCAGTTCCGCGAGCTGCTGGGGGAAATCGTCCGCTCCCGGTTGGCGACGGTCGCGTTGGAGCGCGAACGTGGTCATCGCGTCGCTCCCAGACGCGCGGCCGATTCCGAGATCTATTCGCCCGGGAAAGAGCCCGCTGAGCACGCTGAAGCTCTCGGCCACCTTGAACGGGCTGTAGTGCGGGAGCATCACGCCGCCGCTGCCGACGCGCAGACGGGAGGTGGCCGCGGCGATCGGCCCCACCAGGACCTCCGGGCTGGTGCCCGCGAGCATCGGCCCGCCGTGGTGCTCTGCCGTCCAGTAGCGGTGGTAGCCGAGCTCGTCGGTCCGGCGGGCGAGATCGAGCGTGTTCCTCAGCGCCTGCGCTCCGGTGGATCCGGCGGAGATCGGGGACTGGTCGAGGATGCTGAGGCGCACCTGATCCATGCTAGATGGCCGCGTCTCTCACTCCGTCACCGCGCGGCCTGCTCGCGCCTACGATGGTGTGCTGCCCGAACGGCCTCTACCACTACCAAGCCCAGCGCGACCTCCAACCGCCCTGGGCTGCTGGCACGGGCACTGCCCGACCTGCCAGCGCAGCCTGCCAGCATGACAACCTAACGAAGTCCTACTAATAGTAGCGCTGAGCACCCTGTGGACCGCTCGCAGAAGCGGTCCACAGGCGGCAGTTCGAATGTCAAACGTTCTTTGGCGTCAGCCAATCACGCGGCGACGTCGGACCTCGGCCACGCTTAGAGGCGCTGATCACGTAGTCGCCGGCCTGGGTCGGAGTAGTCGCCGGGCAATAGATGTGCGGGACACCTACCGCGGCTGCTGTGTCCGCTGGTTGCCGGTCAGGGGCGGACTGGGGGACGCGCTTTTGCTCTCGATACAGTCCGCGCGTGCACACTGCGGGCACCCCCGCCCCACCCGCCACCACACACGCCGACACCCGGCGCTTTGTCCTCCTCGCCGCCCTCGGAGCGTGGACGATCGTCGTCCCCTACCTGGGTCGGGCGTTCGGCCTCGTCGTGAACGTCGCCAGGCGTATCGAGATCGTCGACCACGTCGTGCCGGGTACTCTGATCCTGGCGATCGGCGCGTACCTGGCCGTCTGCGCCAACCGCGACGCGGCGGGGACGTGGAGCGGGGCTATCGGCGGCGGCGTGTGCTTCTTGGCGGGTTTCTGGGTGCTTGCCACCCACGTCCCGCTGATCTCCCAGGCATTTCAGGGAAAGGCAGCGTGGGGAGCTGCTCTGTGGCACGCAAGCACCGCGATACCGCTCGTCGTGCTTTCCCTGTGGATCGTGATCCGAGAGACGTGAGCCGGTAGGGCTACTCGTCTTGGGTCTCAGGGGCGCTCGGTACGCGCGGCATGTCGGTCTTTGGATCACGACCGGCGTATCCGCCTGGTTGCGGATCGATCTCCGGTCCGTCGGGAGCGTTGGCCGAGTACGCGGCGTCCTCGGGGGTACCCTCGCTCTCCTCGTCGCTCTGGCTCGCTTCGGAAACCGGCTCCTCCCCTTCCTCTTGGCGCCGCTCCTCGTTGGACTGACTCATTGCCTCGGCTCCTTCGCTCGGATCGGCTGATTCTACGCGATGTGCCTACTCCTCGCCGCCGGTGAGCGCGTCGCGGACCTTCTGCAGCGGTCCACCGCCCTCGGGCAGGCGCTCGGTGATGAGCTGGAGGTCGTTCTGAAGCCCGGCCAAGGTCTCGTGCAGCGCCTTCACCTCGCCTCCCAGCGCTCGCACCGACCCGTTGAGGAAGGACTCTTCGCTCTCGAGCGCCTCGACCACCTCATGGACAGCGTCGAGGCGGGCGCCGAGCCCGCTCTCGATCTTCTCCAGCGCCGGGAGCAGCTCGCCCAGCGGCTCGGATCTGCTCACGGACGCGGGTAAGCTCGGAGCGGACCAGCGCCATCTCGTGCGGCCCCGGGCAACGACTCCAGCGCTTCCATCGCGCGCTCTGGAAGACGCAACGGCGCGAGGAGGCCGTCAAGCACGCTCCCACCCTCGCCGCCCCGGCTGCTCTTGCGACACAGCACGGGACCCTATAGGTCAGCTCACGGGCTTCGCCACACCCCTCGTAGGCCATGCCGCGGGTTAACCAGCTCCCGTTTCGTCGGCTGTGGTCAGGGTACGCTGGCGGTGATGTCGAAGGCTTTGGTCTGGATCACCGGCGCCTCGAGCGGCATCGGTGCTGCGCTCGCTGGCACGCTTCCCTGGGAGGGAGCGCGGCTGATCGGTGTCAGCCGGCGAAAGCCGCCGAGCGGCGAGCATCTGGAGGCCGACCTGGCTGATCCACCGTCGTGGCAGGCGGTCGGAGACTCGTTTCGGCAAGAGCTGGCGAGCTGGTCGGGGGATCGCGTTGTCTTCGTCCACGCGGCCGGCGTGCTCGAGCCGGTTGGCTTCGCCGGAGAGGTGGACGGCGCCTCCTACGCCCGGAACGTGATCCTCAACAGCGCCGCTCCGCAGGTGCTTGGGCACATGTTCCTGGCCGCTGCCATGCACCTCGATGCCCGGCGCCAGATCCTGATGCTGACCTCCGGCGCCGCCCGCAGCGTCTATCCCGGCTGGGCTTCCTACGGCGCGGCAAAGGCTGCAGTCGACCAGTGGGTGCGCGACGTGGGCGCCGAGCAGGACCTTCGGGGCGGCGTCGAGCTGATCGCCGTGGGGCCGGGGACGGTGGACACGGGGATGCAGGAGCAGCTTCGCCAGACCGGGGAGAAGGACTTCCCCAAGCGCCAGAAGTTCGTCGAGCTGCACGAGCGCGGTGAGCTCGCCGATCCGGACCAGGTGGCCAAGGAGATTTGGGCGCTGCTGGACCGCGGCCTGGACAACGGCTCTGTGGTCGACCTTCGAGAGCTGGCCCTCTGATCTTCGACCAAGACATGCTTTGAGCGCCGGCCTTGACCACGATGCGGTGGTCGCGGCGCTGCAAGAGCGCTTGGGCGACTACTGGACTGTTACGGTGCGCTCCGCCAGGCCACTAGCGCCGCTGATCGCGATGTTCAGCGGCGCCTTGCAGAAGGCCGAGCCCAAGGACGATGCTCCCCCCGGCGAGACCGATTTCATCTGGTACGTGGGGACAGATGAGAGGACTTTCGGTGCCTTCGCGATTCCCCGCGAGGGCTTTCGCAGTGCGGCGTGGGAGGCGACCCCGAAGGGTCATGCCCTGATGGTCCAGTCCACCGACGTGCTGGTCGCGCTCTTCCCGCGCTCGGTGCAAGACGACTGACGCCGAGCGCCGCAGCGGGCGCTCCTACAGGGGAGGGTCATTCCTCGGGGGGTACCACCGGCAGCGAGGACATGTCGGCCAGCGGGTACACGTCGAAGTGGGAGAAGTTGTAGACGGGCAGCTGTGCCAGCAGCATCTCCAGCTCGTCGTTGGACTCCACGTCAAAGATCCACGCCCCACCGTGGTAGCCGACGATGTGGTAGCGACCAATGACCTTACCGCTCTGCTCGAGCGGCCTGGCCACCTCGGGCATCCGCAGGACGCTCCTCATCATCTCCGACGACAGCGTCGAGATCTCCATCTTCCACACGACCAGGAACTTCATCGCCAACCTCCTCGCTTCGAGTGACCCATGCCCCGCACAATACGCTCAGGGCTCCTCGGCCCAGTGCTCGGGCTACATGCCGCGCGGCACCGCGTACCTGAAGGCAGCGCGGTCGCCAGCCAGGCCGACAGTCACCGTATAGCTGGTACCGGAATGCAGCGGCACGTTGTTGCCGTAGTGCAAGTCTCCGCTACCGGCGCCGACCCCTTCCATTACCGCAACGGGGACCTGCTGCGGGCTTCCGCCGGCGGACGGGGTGACTGTGATCATGGGCATCGCGCCCGTGACCACCTTGCCGCCCGCGCGTTCGCAGATGTGAACCTCGAGATGGCGCGTAGCCATGTGCCCGCCGCTCATGCCGGAAGACATCCCCGGGGCCATGGATCCCCCGAGCATCAGCTCGCCGGAGGTGATGTGCTTGGTTTTCGCCTCCGCAGGGCTGAGCATCACCATTTTCTCTTCGCTACCGCTGTGCAGCAGGAACACGTGCGTCCTTGTCGTCACCGTCTGGTCTGCCGCGGTGGTCGCGCGGCATGCCGCAGCCAACGTGTTGCCAGCGGCTGTGGATTGGGTGGAGGAGCTGGTCGATCCGCAGGCTGCAAGCGCACCAGTCGCGATCAGGCAGAGCATCGTGGTTGCGATGCGGGTGGGTGCGGATAGCTTTTCCATTTCGGGGACGGCACTGTGGGAGCTCTGGGCTTTCTCTTCTGCTCCGCTTGCTGTGGGCGACTCTAACAACCGGGGTCGGCCCAGGCCGCGGCGGGGCTGATCGCGCCGATCCTGCGAGCCGCCGGAGCGCACTGCTCCTTGATCTAGTATCAGAGCATGCACATTGCCGTCATCGGCAAGGGAGGCTCGGGAAAGTCTGTCGTGGCCGGCACGCTCGCGCGCATCCTCGCCAGGCACGGGCACCAGGTGCTGACCCTGGACTCCGACATGATGCCCGGGCTGACGCTGAGCCTCGGCCTCGGGCTCGATTCCTCCGCCATGCTCAGCGACGCCGTGGAGAAGAACGAGCAAGGGCGATGGCGCCTGCGCAAGGGAATCGGACCCGTCCGCGCGGTGCAGCGTTACGCGGTTGACGCGCCCGACGGCGTACGCCACCTGCAGTGCGGCAAGCTCGATGCCGCGGGACAGCCTGCGATCATGGGCTCCGTCAACGGCTACTATCAGGTGATTCATCGCTTGTCGCGGAGCCGGGCCTTTCAGGAATGGACGATCATCGGTGATCTCCCGGCCGGGCCGCGCCAGGTCGCCTACCGGTGGGCTCCCTATGCCAACACCTTCGTGCTGATGGTCGAACCCTCATGGAAATCGGCGCTCACCGCCCGGCGGATCGCCGCGATCCTCCGCAGCGGGCCTGACGCCACCGTGCTGCCCGTGGCCAGCAAGGTGACCGACGCGAGCGACCGCAGCTGTGTGGAGAAGATGCTCGGCGAAGCGGTCGTGACGGCGATCCCGGCCGATCGCGCGGTGGCGATCGCCGAGCGCGCCGGCGTCGCTCCGATCGACCACGACCCCCGATCACCCGCGATGCGAGCGATCGAAGCGCTCGCCGCGACGCTCGAGGCGCGTACCGAACCACAGAGGCTGGCGGCATGAAGATCGCGGTCGTCGGCAAGGGCGGGGCCGGAAAGACCACCGTCTCGGGGACCCTCGCGCGCTCATTGGGGCGCAGCGGGCACTCCGTGCTCGCCCTCGACGCCGACATCAACCCGATGCTCGGAATCTCGCTCGGCGTCGGTCCCGAGCGCACCGAAACCCTGGTGGGAGTCCGCCAAGGCCTCGACGAGGGTGAGGCCGAGCATCAACCCACCGCCGAGGGCATGATCGACGCGTTCGGGGCAGACGCTCCCGACGGGGTGCGCCTGGTGGTCGTCTCACGTGTCGATCAGTACGATCCTGGCTGAACCTGATGCGGACTGTCGCCTGAGCAGTTGCTCGGGGAGCTCGAAGGCAACGGACGGCTGGTCCTCTGTGACATGGAGGCGGGGCTCGGCACCGTCTCGCGGATCCAGCCTGGCCAGATAGATGTCGTGGTGGTCGTCGCCGAGCCCAGCGCCAAGGGCATCGACGTGGCCCGCCGCGCCGCGCAGACCGGAGCCAGTCGCGCGCGCGTGATCGTGGTGGCCAACCGTGTTCGCGAACCGGCAGACCTCGAAGCGATGCAGGCCGCACTGGGCGAGCACGAGCTGATCCCGGTTCCTGAGGAGCCCGTGATCGCGCGCGCCGACCGTGACGGCCTGGCTCCGATCGATGTCGATCCTCACGCACCAGGCGTGCAGGCGTTGATCGGCTTGGCAGACCGACTCGCGGGGTACCTCGACCCGGTGTGACGAGCTCGAGCAGTTCGCTGATCTCGCCCCAACCCACACCTGCAACGACGCCGCAAGCAGAATCCTCACTCGCGAGGCCCCGCGGTCATCGCCGCAGTCCCGACAGCACGACAACCACGCTCGCGCTCGACTACGGCACCCCGCTGGCGACTTACAACGCTCCGGCTCTGCCTCTCATCAAGGCGCTCTGCACGCTGACGCGCAGCTCCCAGCCGGTGAAGCGGGTGATGCGCTCGGCCTCGACCTCCAGCGACTTGTGTGCGATCTTCCCGGCCTCCGGAAACAGGCGGATCGTGAGGGTGCCGTCCTCGACGTTCCAGACTCCAGCGACGCGGCCTGCGGCGAGCACGACCGGCGAGATCTCCGCCACCGGGGCCCCGCCGCGCGGCTGCAGCAGCGGCGCGCGAGTATGTTCTTCGACGGTGATCCCTCTGGTTGACCTCCTCCGGCGACGAGTCGAGCCCAACGAGGCGGCGTCGTTCTCCCCCCGTGAGCCCGACGGCACCCGCGACCCGGAGCGCTGGTGGGGCAATCACCTCGCTGAGATGCGCTGGCAGGCCGAGCTGGCGCGGCTGCTGGTCGACCCGGTGTACCGCGGCGAGGGCGTGCCCCGTGGGGATGGGGCGCCGGTGATCGCGATTCCGGGCTTCCTGGCCGGGGACGCGTCGCTCTGGGTGATGCGGGACTGGCTGCGCCGCCTGGGCTACGCGCCGCATGAATCCGAGATGCACGTCAACGTCGCCTGCTCTGACCGGGCGCTGGACCGGCTCGAGCGGCTGGCTGATCGCCTTCACGCCCAGACGGGACGCCGCGTGGCGCTGATCGGCCACAGCCGTGGCGGGCACTTCGCCAAGGCGCTGGCCCACCGCCGTCCCGAGTGCGTCTCGGCGGTGATCTCGCTGGGGGCGGGCCTCGACGAGCCGTTCGCGATCAGCATCCCCACGCAGGCGGCGCTGGGGGCCCTGCGGAGCGTGTACGCGCGCACCAGCGACCGCGTCGCGCGTAATGGTTGCCTGACCGCGACGTGCCGCTGCCGGTTCACGCACGACTTCTCCGCGCCGTTCCCGGAGGAGGTACCGCTGACCTCGATCTACTCCGAGGGGGACGGCGTGGTTCGCTGGCAGGCGTGCGTCGTGCCCTACGCACGCTGCGTCCCGGTGATGGGCAGCCACGTCGGCCTGGCCTACAACCGGCAGGCCTACCGAGTGCTCGCGGACACGCTGGCCGCGCACGCGGTTGGTGTCTGAGCACGCCGCCGGCGCCGGTCGAGCACGAACCCCGCCAGGCTGCGGCCGGTGCGCAGCGCTCCGATCGGCAGCCCGAGCACTCGCGTGGTGGACTCCAGGCGGGCACCAAGGCCAGTGCGCGGCTTCCCGGCCCGGATCGGGCTGCGCCGCCCCATCCAATCGACCATCAGCTCGTGGGACTCCTGCGGGCACTCGAGGGCGTAGGCGTGGCCGGCGCCGGCGAGCACCGCCAGCTCGGCGTCGGGGATCCGCTCGGCGAGGAGGCGGGCGTTGGCCAGTGGCGTCATCGCGTCCTCTCCCCCGTGCATGACCAGGGTGGGCGCCTGGATCTGGCGCAGCCGGGAGACCGTGTCGTGGTAGACGCTGGCCCAGAAGTGCCCGGCGGCACCGTGCGCTTTCGCTCGGTGGCGGGTGAAGAGGGGCAGTAGCGCGGCGACCCGTTCGGGTTGCTCGCGCCGGAACCGGGCCGAGAAGAGGGCGGGCGCCATCACAGGCCGGCCGCCCTCGCGCAGCGCGCCGAGCGTACCGATCCCCAGCACGCCGAGCTCCCGCATCGTGGGGCGCACCGCCCGGGGGCCGCCCGGCCACGTGGCGCCGAGAATCAGCCCGCGCACCCGCTCGGGAAAGCGGATGGCCATCTCCTGCGCGATCATGCCGCCCATCGAGACCCCGTACACGTGCGCGCTGTCGATCCCCAGTTCCTTCAGCAGGCGCACGGCGTCGGCGGCCAGCTCCACGATCGAAGTGGGTCGCAGTGGCGCGGCGGAGCGCCCGGCGCCGCGGTTGTCGTAAACGATGCACTCGAACCGGTCCGCGTACAGCGCCACTACGGGCTCGAACACCGCCGCGCTGATGGCAAAGCCGGTGATGCACAGGAGCGGCTCGCCCTGTCCGTGGCGCTCGTAGTAGAGCTGCGGCCGCGACCGCGTGTAGGGCACCGAGGACCTACTCGTCGTAGACGTAGGTGCCCGGCGCCGGGCCGAGCGGCTTGAATCCCTCGCCGCCCAGCTTGCTCGGCGCCGCCTTTTCAGCGCCCGAGCGCTCGGCGAGCCACTTGGTCCAGTCCTCCCACCAGGATCCCCGGTGCTCGGAGGCGCCCTCCAGCCACTCCTGCGCATCCGGGGGATTGGAGTCGCCCGTGCGATAGGAAGCCTTCTCGTTGCCCGGCGGGTTGACCATCGCGGCGATGTGCCCGCTGGTGGAGAGCACGAACCGCGGGAGGGATCCGAGCAGCTCCGTGGTGCGGTAACAGCTCTCCCACGGCGAGATGTGGTCGGCGATTCCCGCCACCACGTAGGAGTCGACCGTCACCTTCGACAGGTCCACCGGCGTGTCGAGCAACGTCAGCGACCCCGGATGCACGAGCGAGTTGGACAGCGACAGCTCCAGGAAGTCGCGATGGAGCGCGGCGGGCATGTTGGTGGTGTCCGAGTTCCAGTAGAGGACGTCGAACGCCGGCGGGTCCTTGCCCAGCAGATAGTTGTTGACCACGTAGCCCCAGATCAGGTCGGTGGGCCGCAGCCAGGCGAAGACCCCGGCCAGCGATCGGCCGTCGAGGTACCCGCGGGCGGCGGAGTCGGCGGCGGCCGCCGCTGCCAGTCGCCGGTCCACGAACGCTCCCGTCGTGCCCTGGCGCCCGCTGTCAAGCACACAGACGCCCAGCGTCATCCCGGCGACGCGGTCCTGCCCCCCGGTCGCCGCGAGGTGTCCGAGCACGGAGGAGAGCACCATCCCCCCGGCGCAGAGGCCGGCTACCTGCGCGCTGTCCGCGCCCGTGATCCGCTGCGCGGCGTCGAGCGCCTCCAGGACCGCCTGCGCGTAGGTGTCGAGCCCCCAGTCGGCGGCCCAGGCTCCCGGGTTGCGCCACGAGATCGCCAGCACCTGCTGGCCCGAGGCCACGATGTGCTCGACGATCGAGCGCGCCGGCGCCAGGTCGGCGACGTAGTACTTGTTGATCATCGGCGGCACGATCAGCAGCGGCCGCTCGCGCACCTTGGGGGTCTGCGGCTCGTACTGGATAAGCTCGAACACCGGCGTGCGCAGCACGACCGCCCCCGGCGAGACCGCAAGGTTCTCGCCGACCTCGAACGCCGAGCCGTCCACCATCGTCGGGATCCGTGGGCGACTGGACATGTCGCGGGCAAACTGGCGCGCGCCCTTGACGAAGTTGAGCCCGCCGGTATCGACCACCGCCTTGAAGACCGTGGGGTTGGTGAGCGGGAAGTTGCTCGGCGCCAGCGCCTCGACCAGGTTGTCGACCGCGAAGCGCACCCGCCGCTCCTGCGCCCAGTCGAGCTCGGCGTCCCCCACCAGGCCGACGGCCGACTGCGCGGCCACCAGATAGGCCTGGCAGAGCCGGCGCAGCAGCGGGTTGCCCTGCCAAGCCGGATCGCGGAAGCGGCGGTCGCCCTTCTCCGGGGCGGCCTCGGACCGTCCGGCGGCGATCTTCGCCAGCTCACCGCCCATGTTGAGCGCCCGGCGCGCGACGCGCTGGGGCCGGGCCGCGAGCTTCGTGGCCGCTTTGAGGCCGGCCACCCCCGGGGTCCAGCGCTGCATCTGGCCGCCGGCGGCTTCGGTGAGCAGCATGTCCAGCGCCACCCCGGCGGCGTGGGCGGCTCCGTGGCTGGCGCTGGCGGAAGTCTGCTTCTCGTCGGTGGTGGTGGTCATGTCAACGCTCCGATTCCGGTGATGTCCCTACCGACGAGCAGGGTCTGGATGGTCTCGGTCCCCTCATAGGTGTGAATCGCCTCGATGTCCATCTGGTGGCGGATGACGTGGTTCTCGAGCAGGATCCCGTTGCCGCCGAGCAGGTCGCGGGCCTCGAGGATCACCTGGCGCGCCTTGCGCGTGTTGGTTCAACTTGGCCAGCGAGGCGATCGTGTCGCTCGCCTTGCCCTGCTCCACGAGCCGTCCGACCTGGAGGCAGTATAGCTGCATGCCCACCACCTCGGCGAGCATCTTCACGAGCCGCTCCTGCACGAGCTGGAAGCGCGCCAGGGGCTTCCCGAACTGGTGGCGCTGCTGGGAGTAGCTGAGCGCCGCGTCGTAGACGGCCACCCCGTGGCCGAGAGCCGCAAACGCGCACGAGCTGCGGGTCGAAGCCAGCACCCGGCCCGTGTCCTTGAAGCTCCGTGCCGTCGGGAGCCGGCTGGCCGCGGGCACGCGCACGCCGTCGAGCGTGATGTCGGCCTGCCACACGGCGCGCACCGAGACCTTGCCCTGGATCACGCTGGCCTCGTAGCCGGAGGTGTCCGGCTCCACCAGGTACCCGCCAATTTCTTCATCCTCCCCCCCGGGCCCAGACGACGACCACGTCGGCGATCGTGCCGTTTCCGATCCAGCGCTTGCGCCCGTCCAGGATGTACTCGTCCCCGTCGCGCCGCGCGGTGCTCTCCAGCGCGATCGAGTCAGAGCCGTGCTCGGGCTCGGTGAGCGCGAACGCGCCGATCTTCTCCACCCGCGCCATCGCCGGCAGCCAGCGCTGCTTCTGCTCCTCGGAGCCCAGCAAGCTGATCGCGCGCATCGCCAGCCCCGCCTGCACGCCGAGGAAGGTCCCCAGGCTGCCGTCGCCGCGGCTGAGCTCCATCGAAACGAGGCCCGCCGACAGCGCGCTCATCGGCGGGCATCCGTACCCCTCGAGCCCGTCGCCGACCAAGCCGAGCTCTCCCAGGCGTCGCGCCAGCTCCCACGGGAATTCGGCGCGCCCCGGCGCGCTCCCAGTAGTCGCTGATGACCGGCAGCACCTCGTCCTGCACGAGGGCGCGGGTGCGCTCGAGGTAGTCGATCTCCTCGGTCCCCAGCTCGTCGCGCAGGTGCAGGTAATCGGTGCCGAGCGCGTCAGAGAGCGGGACTGTCAAACCGCCTCCTTGATGCTCCGCGGCAGCTCTCCCGGCATCGCCCAGCAACCCTACACGCAGAAGGCAGGTGGGGGGCGAGCACGTTGTGTCGTTGCCGTGCTGGAATCTCTGGCCCGGTGTCCTTCTCGCGTTCCCCCGATCGTCCTAGGAGTGAGGATGGCAACGGGCCGTCCACGAGGAAAGGAAAGTCATGGCTCTCTACGCAACGTTGCTGTACTACCCGGAGGATCGCTACTGGACCTCGCCGGAGGAGGAGGAGTTCTCGGCTGGCTACGGCGAGTTCGGCGCCGCGGCGGGCGCGGCGGGCGTGTTGCGCGGCGGGGAGGCGCTGCATCCGGCGAGCATGGCGACCACGATCACCGTCGATGGCGGCAAAGGGGGCGAGTTGATGATCAGTGACGGGCCCTACGCGGAGGCCAAGGAGGTCCTGGGCGGGTTCTACCTCGTCGACGTCGCCGACCTGGACGAGGCGATCCGGTGGGCGGCGCAGATCCCCGCTGCGTGGCGGGGACGGGTGGAAGTGCGTCCGGTGGTACCGATGCAGGGCAGTGCCGGGACGGCGTGAGCGCTCAGGACCGGCTCGCGGAGACGGTACGGGTCGAGGGTCGCCGGATCCTGGCGACCCTCGACCGGACGCTCGGGGACCTGCAACTGGCCGAGGACGCCGTTCAGGATGCGACGGTCGCGGCACTGCGGACGTGGCCCCGCGCCGGGATTCCCGAGGATCCTCGGGCATGGCTGACCGTCACCGCCAGGCACAAGGCCTACGACGCCCTCCGCCGGGAAGCCGCTCGGCCCGTCAAGGAGACGACGGCAACGTGGGGTGTGGAGGCCATCGGCGATGACGTTGAGATGGAGGCGCTCCAGATGACTGAGCCCGACAGCGTGGTGCGTGACGACCTGCTGCGTCTCGTGTTCATCTGTTGCCATCCGGCGCTCGCGCTCGAGGCGCAGGTCGCGCTGGCCCTGCGGACGCTGGCGGGACTCGACGTGTCGGCGATCGCGCGGGCCCTCCTGGTGAACGAGCCCACTATGGCCAAGCGCCTGGTACGCGCCCGGCAGAAGATCGCCCACGCGCGGATTCCCTACCGAGTGCCCACAGACGCGGAGCTGCCAGAACGCATCCCGGGCGTGCTGGGGGTGGTTCACATCATCGCCACCGAAGCCCACGCGCCCAGCAGCGGCGAGGAGCTGGCGCGTGTCGACCTCGAGGCCGAGGCGCTGCGGCTGGCCCGGTTGCTCTGCGAGCTGATGCCCGACGAGGCGGAGGTGCTCTCCTTGCTGGCGCTGCTGCTGCTCGTCGCCGCGCGCCGGCCCGCACGCACGGATGACCAAGGTCGGGCGGTGCTGCTGGCCGACCAGCACCGATCCCGGTGGGACCAAGCGATGATCCGGGAAGGCGCTCTACGGCTGGAGGCGGCGGTCCGCCGGACGGGCGGCGTCGCCGGGCCCTATCAGCTCCAGGCTCACCTGGCCGCGTGCCACGCGGCGGCGCCGACGTGGCAGGACACCGACTGGAGCCGCATCGTGGCCCTCTACGACCTGTTGATGAGCCTGACGACCAACCCCGTCGTCGCGCTCAATCGGGCGGTGGCGTTGACTGAGCGCGACGGGCCGGCGCGCGGGCTGGCGGCGCTGGAGGAGATCGCCGGGCGACAGCAGTCGCATCTCTGGCACGCCGCGCGCGCCGACGCCCTCCACCGCCTCGACCGCGTAGAGGCGGCGCGGAAAGAGCTCCTTCGTGCAGTCGAGCTGGCGCCCTCCGGAGCCGACCAGCGATTTCTGCAGGGACGCCTCGACGCACTCAGCGGCCCCTGGGTCCCGATCCTGTAGGGGTAGGACCGGCATTAGTAAGCATAGCGACGCCGTCGGCGACGCCGGAGGAGGTGCACCACGAGAGCGACGACGATCAGCCAGAAGAGGATGCTGATGCCACCGTGACTAAAGAGCAGGTGCAGGAGGAAAGCGAAGGCAAGCGCGTGAGCGACGTGACGGAGAAGATGGTGTGAACGTCTGCCGCGCCCACCGAGGAGACCACCACCTCCACCGTAGCCGCGACGCCCGAACCCGAAATGCCCACCGCCGAAGGCGACAAGCCGAGTCTGTGCCGCGGGCGGCTGGGTACGGGCAGCAGACTCCAGCGCGATCGCCGGAACGGTGATCGCGCTCAATAGCGCGAGGAGGATCACGGGATGACGCACCGGGCTAGCGCCGATGGCGGCGGCGGTGACCGAACAGGCCACCCACCGGAAGTAGGAAGAACAACGGCAGGAACAGCAGGTGACCACCGGACACCGCGAAGATCAGCGCGGCGATCAGCAGGCCAATCAGCGCAAATCGCATCTCGTCAGCTCCTTGAATTGAGTGAACGCGGCCAAGCCGTGAATCAAGCGGACCTGTGGGGCAAACAGATCCTGCTCCCTGAGCGAATAACGCTGTCAATAACGCGGTCGGAATCATACCTGCCGGTGCAAGGCCCGAAACCGAAACGCATCGGATGGCGTTGCCACCGATTGAGCGTTATGGGTTGGCGTTCAGATGCGCGACCCCACGCCGATCCCGGCCGCGAGCAGCCGTCGTAGGGATCCCTGGGTTCGCTTGACATACTTGGGAAGATCACGCTCGGTCGCAGGGCCCAGAGCCGGATAACGGATGTAGGTCTCCAAGGTACGCGGAACAGCTTCGCCGTTGGGCAGACGGACCGAACGCGCTAGGCCTCGAGACCAGCCCGCGTCGGGGATGAGTGAAATCTCACCGGCGATTTAGATCCCAGGCACCCGTGACACGTCAAATAGAGCTTAGATGCGCCGTCGGAGTAGTTATTCAGTTCCTTCCTTGAGCGTCGTATCCTCGGAATCGTCGCCCCCAGCCGCGGTGTGGAACTCGCCCGCTCCCGGGCGAGCGAGCCGCCGGCTTCGGTTCCGTTGGCGTCCGGCAACGCGCTGGGACAACCGCGTCGGCGAAATGGCTGAGCTGGCCGCAACGCCGGGGTTCTTGAGTTTGCGCCAGGAGATCATCGCGCTCGCGGAGTTGCGCCGAAGCGACCGCGTACTCGACATCGGCTCCGGAACCGGACTGCTCGCGCTCACGGCCGCGCCCACAGTTAGTCACGCGACGGCGCTGGACGTCTCACCCGAGATGTGCCGCCATCTCGAGACCGAGATCGCGCGTATTCCGCTCACCAACGTCAACGCGGTGATCGGCAGCGCCACCGATCTTCCGCTCGCCGCGGGATCGGTCGACGTGGTGCTCTCCAACTACTGCTTTCACCATCTCAATGATGTCGCTTTTCGCCACGCTGCAGGACGACGAGAGCACCCCGCCAGCGTCGACTGGTGGCAACGCGCGCGGGAGGACTGCGACTTCGCCGAAGTCGCAGTCAGGGCACTCGCCCATGAGGGCGGGATCGCGACCCCGCGGCGAACTAGCTGACAGCCTGGTCGACACGGGCAGCGATGATGGTGCGAACTCTCGCGATGCTGACGGCCAGCTGTACCGCGGTGTTCGCCCTCGCCGGCTGCGGTAATGGCGCCACGAGCAATGCCAGCGGCTCCGCTGCATCCTCAGCGGGCGGCCACTCCTCGGGCTCCAGCTCGAATACAGCCGCCGTGATCAGGCGACCGCACAGCTCCGTCGTGCACAAGCTCCCGGGGCCGTTCTATCCGCAGCTCCTCGGAGCGGCGATGAGCTCTGCCCCGAGTGGCTTCATGCCCGTGGTGCGCTGGCACGGGAAGACCGCGGCCTGGATCGCGCGCTCGCCGTCGGGCGTCGGCCTGCTGTCGTTCGACCAAGGGCTGGTAGAGCTGAGGCTTTACGCGGGGACGGTAGATCCAGGCGGTTCGGGATGGCGTTGGGGGCCGGCGGTGGTCGGCTCCGAGCGTCGTCAACTCGTCGCCGCTTTCAACGGGGCTTTCAAGTTCTCGACTGGCGCCGGAGGCTTCTTGTCCTACGGGCGCACTGGCGCGTCGTTGCAGGCGGATTCGGGCTCGATCGTTACCTACAAAGATGGCCACACCGACATCGGCCTGTGGCGCGCAGGAGTGCCGCAGGCCGGAAGGTCGATCGCGTCAGTCCGTCAGAACCTCAAATTGCTGATCGACCACGGAGGACCAGCAGCAACGCTGAACTGCTTGCGCTGCTGGGGCGCGACGCTCGCCGGCGTGAACGACCCTGCTCGCTCAGCGTTGGGGATAACGGCCGACGGACGGCTGATCTGGGCCGGCGGCGAGCATCTCTCAGTCACGGCACTTGCCGACGCGCTGCTCGGAGCCCGTGTGGTGCGCGCCGTCGAGCTGGACATCAACCCCGCGTGGGTAGCCGGCTACCTCTACGGTCATCGCACCGGGCGAGGTCCGCTCGCGCCGGTGCCGATCGTGCCGGGACAGGTCAGCGTACCAGGGTTCTTCCTCGCTCCCTATAGCCGCGATTTCTTTACGATCCAAGCACGATGAGGCGCAGCCGGCGCACGCGGCGATTTCCACCGGCGCGCCACTCGAGGCAGTTGGCTAGGCCCGCGCCCGGAGTAGGATCGCCCGGTGAGCCCGCCCCTCTGTCCCGACTGCGGTCAGCCGGCCAGCTCCGCGCTCGCCGGCCCCGAGCATGGGTGGGAGTGCCGCAACGAGGCGTGCCCGGAGTTCGGTCAGCCGATCCGGCCTGACGAGCCCGAGGCGTCGGAGCCAAGCCCTTCCGGATAGGCCACCAAACAGCTTTTGTTAGAAATGGCCAACCTCGTGGGTAAGGACAAGGCCATGCCTATTAAAGAGCAGCACCTACGGGTGGCCCTGCGGATGCCCAAACCCGACTCGGGGCGTCTGTCGCAGGATGAGGAGTGGTGTGAGGTCGGGGTCGACGGGGAGTGGCGGCGATTGCGCTTTCACGACTACGCCGCCATCTACGAGGTCCCGGGGCTATACGAGCGCCTCTTCTACGAAGAGCTGAAGTGCTGCTCGCCGCGGGTGATCCGGGAGCTGGTCCAGGAGCAGCTGGAGCGCAGCGGTCGTGAAGCCAGCGACCTGGTGGTCATAGACGTCGGTGCCGGCAACGGGATGATGGGCGAGGAACTCGCCGCGCTCGGAGCCAAGACCCTCGTCGGCGTTGACATCATCGAGGAGGCCGCTGTCGCCGCTGAGCGCGACCGGCCCGAGGTCTACGAGGACTACCTGGTTGCCGACCTCACGCATCTGGACAAGCCCGATCACGAGCGAATGGCCAAACGGCACTTCAACTGCCTGACCAGCGTCGCGGCCCTCGGCTTCGGCGACATCCCCCCCGCGGCCTTCGCCACCGCCTACGAGCTGCTTCAGCCGGACGCCCTGGTGGCCTTCACGATCAAGGAGGACTTCCTCTCCGACGGCGACCGCAGCGGCTTCGAGCGGCTGATCCGGGAGATGGTCGACCACAACATCCTCCAGATCCAGGTCCAGCGCCGTTACCGTCACCGCCTCTCCGCCCAGGGTGAGCCGCTGCACTACGTGGCCATCGTCGCCCGCAAGGCCGGCGAGCTCGGCGAGACCGTCTCCTAGGAACGGGTCGACCAGCCCGAAGCGCCGTCCACGACTGGAGCTTCGGGCTGCGAGCCGGCCCGGGCATGTCCGCATCCGTACGTCGGCGTGGATACCGGCCCCCGCGGTGCGCCCCCTCTGCGCGTCGATAGTTAGCTCACCCGATCGGTGCGCGCAACGGCCCATCGGGATCGACAAGGCCAACGCCAACTGGAGGTGCTGGATGCTGTTCGCACTTGCCGTCATCCTGCTGATCGTCGCCGTAGCCGGCGGCGTGGTCGTCCACCCGCTGCTGTTCCTGATCGCGATCCTGGCGGTCATGGCCTTCTTCGGCGGCCGCCGCGGCCGCGTGGTCTGAGCAGCTGAGGAGATGTACGCACTCCGGGCGGCCGGTCTCATAGGTTCGGAACCGGCCGCACCGGCGGTCGCTCGATCGCGGATCGCCCGCGAAGGCCTCGCTCAGCTCATTGCCGCCACGAGGCGGTGATGACGGAGCTCCGCCGGGGGGGACCCGTGCAGGATCCAGGTTCCGTCATCACGGCGCCGTAGCGCCCCCGAGCGGCTGAGATCGCCGATGGCGGTGGTCACCGACGGACGGTGCGCTCCCACCAGGTCGGCCAGGCGCTGGTGGGATAGGGGCAGGGGCACGACGACGCCCTCGGCACCGACCCGGCCCCAGCGCTCGGCGAGGTGCCACAGGGTCAGCAGCAGACGATCGTCCACGCGGGGGTGGTGCGCGATCGCCAGCGCCACCGCCAGCGAATGGGCGCGCCGGGTGCCGCGGGCAAAGAGCTCGAGCCCCAGCGCCGGCCAGGGGGTCATCCGGAGCACCAGACCGTGGTCGAGCACCGCGAGCCGCGTCGGCTCCAGCACGTACCACCCCACCTCGGCGTGTACGTGCGAGCCATCGGCGTCCCAACCCCATGGCCGGAGCACGTCGCCAGGGCCGAGCAACTCGACGCAGCCGCGCGAGAGCACCTCGACCTGCCTGGAGATCAGCCCCTCGATGATCAGAAAGCCGCGGTGGTGGATGTCGGGCTGGACCGCGTTGGCGGCGTCCCAAGCGCCCGGCGAGAGTCGCTTCACCCTGGTCAGCGCCTCGCGGCGAGCCCGCTCGCGCTGCTCGGGGTCCAGCAGCTCACCGAGATCAGGGTCCGCATCAACGATGCTGACCAGGTCTGTCAACGAGCCCATCGCCCCTCGGCACTCTACAAGCGACCCCCTCCGCAGCGCTCATGCGAGCGGGTCGATCACCTCGATCGCGTCGAAGCGACGGAACCCGCGGTCGCGGGTGTAGATCGTGCGGACGCCGTGCTGGCGCATCAGGGTCGCGAGATGCACGTCCGGAACCAGGTTTCCGCGCGCGGACTCGCCACCCGTAGCTTGGTATAGCTCCCAGAACCCCTGGTGCTCGCCGGGCGAGCGTACGTGCGGACGGATGAGCAGCTCCCGGACCGTCGTCATCGCCTCCTTCGGAGAGAGCGGGGCGGGCAGGATCGCGCCGTGCGTGCTGATCCTCAAGAAGCCCATGATCGTCGGCCAGAACAGGTACAGGAGGTCCGGCCCCGTTCCGAGAGCTTCGATGAGCTCCAGGACAACGCGATGCTCGGCGGCGTCCTCGTTGACGGCATAGAGGAGGATGTTGGCGTCGACGGTCCGGCTCACGCACGCCCGTCCAGCACCGCCCACACGGCGTCGCGGTCCTCGAGATCGACTCGCGGTCGTCCGAGGGGCTGCGTCCGCCACCGAAACGGCTCCTGCTCGCGAACGTCCGCATGGGCTCGCAGCGGCCCCGCCAGCAGCTCGGAGGCCACCTCGCCCATGCTCTTCCCCTCGGCCGCGCTGCGGTGCCTGAGGTCCTCCAGCACGGTGCTATCCAGATCGATTGTGGTCCTAGGCATGATGCGTGATGTTTAGGATACCATCATCAGACACCGTAGCCGTACTATCTTCGTCAGGCTCGTTAGCGAATGACAGGCGCGGATCACGATGACGCACGCGGCGGAGTGGGTTGACGCCGACGCTGGACGAGCCGGCGGTGTCGCGGTACGGGAGCTCCCGGCCGGGGAGATCGAGCGGATCGCGCCCCTGTGGGAGGCGCTTCAGGACCATCACACGCGCATCACGCCTTCGCTTGGTCACGCGCCGGCTCGGGATAGCGCCGACCGTGGCGGCGGCGCAAAGCGAAGTATGGGCTGGCCGACAGACTCGCGGCGGGGGGGCGCAACGGTGGCGTGGAACGACGAGTGCCCGGGCGTTCGCCGGTTCTACACCGAGGATCCGTGGGGAAACCGCCTCGAGCTGGTCGCGGTTCGTAGCATGAACTAAACGGCGACGTCGAAGCGCTCCGCCCGGCCATTCGGCGCCGCCAGGTCCTGCGCCGGCCCCACGGGGACAATTCCGCTGGGGTTGATCGACCGGTGGGTGAGGTAGTAGTGGCGCTTGATGTGGTCCATGTCGACGGTGGCGGCGACGCCGTCGGTGGCGTACAGGTCACGCAGGTACCGGTAAAGATTGGGGTAGTCAACGATCCGGCGGAGGTTGCACTTGAAATGGCCGTGGTAGACGGCGTCGAAGCGCACCAGCGTGGTGAAGAGGCGCCAGTCCGCGAGCGTCTGCTGGGCCCCCATCAGGAACCGCTGTGCCTCCAGGCGCTCCTCCAGCTCGTCGAGGGTGTCGAACAACGGCCGCACAGCCTCCTCGTAGGCCGCCTGGCTGGTGGCGAAGCCGGAGCGGTAGACGCCGTCGTTGACGCGCTCGTAGATGCGCGCAGCGAGCTCGTCGATCTCCGGGCGGAGCGCCGTCGGGTAGAGATCGAGCTCCGGATGCTCGGCCCACTCGTCGAAGGCTTCGTTCAGCATCACGATGATGTCGGCCGACTCGTTGTTGACGATCCGCCCGGCCTCGATATCCCAGAGCACCGGCACCGTCACCCGGGCCTCGTAGCCGGGCTCGGTGGCCTCGTAAGCCTCGGCGACGAAGCTCAGGCCCGCGCCCGAGAGGTCGCCGGTGGCGCCGGGAACCTTGCGCAGCGCCCACCCCTGCCCGTCCCGGACGGGGTCGGTGATCGACATCCCGATCACGCGCTGCAGCCCCTTCAGGTGGCGGACGATGATCGCCCGGTGGGCCCAGGGGCAGGCCAGCGACACGAACAGGTGGTAGCGCCCGGGGGCGGCCGGGAACTCCGGGCTTCCAAGCCAGTTACGGAGGCCGCTGCGCTGGCGCACGAACGATCCGCTGCCCGACATCTCCCCGGTCCAGCTGCCAGCGTCGCTCACCGGGCCAGCGTAGCCGCTGCCGCCACGAGCGCGGGAGTCCGCCGCCGGCCCGCGTAAGGTTCTCCTGGCGTGCATCGGATATCCCTCTCCTGCGCCTTGCGCTCAATCGGCGCTGCCGGCCGGCGTGACCGCCCGGCAGCACTCGCCCCGGTGCGTCCGGGCGATCATGTGCCGCTGCCACCTACGCGCCATCCGGCGATGAGCGGTCTCGACGTCTCCCCGGTGCACGGCCGCCACTGCATCTGCACTCGCTGTGCCCCCGAGCCCCACCCGCCTTTGCGCCTCTCCGCGTAGACGAATCGGGGGTGGTCGGGGCCCGGCGGGGGCCGTGGGCCGAGCGGGCCCAACTATCGTAGCTGCCCATGCCCGCCCGCTCGGACCTGCGCAACGTCGCCATCATCGCCCACGTCGACCACGGTAAGACCACCCTGGTCGACGCGCTCCTGTGGCAGTCGGGAGCCTTCCGCGCCAACCAGGACGTGGCCGATCGCGTGCTGGACTCTATGGACCTGGAGCGTGAGAAGGGGATCACGATCCTGGCCAAGAACACCGCCGTCCGCTACGGCGAGGTGAAGCTGAACATCGTCGACACGCCCGGCCACGCCGACTTCGGCGGGGAGGTGGAGCGGGGGCTGACAATGGTGGACGCCGTGCTGCTGCTGGTCGACGCCAGCGAGGGCCCGCTGCCCCAGACGCGGTTCGTGCTGCGCAAGACGCTGGAGGCGCGGCTGCCGGTGATCCTGGTGGTCAACAAAGTCGACCGCCCCGACGCCCGCATCGACGAGGTCGTCGACGAGGTGTACGAGCTGTTCCTGGACCTCGACGCCGACGAGAGCCAGATCGACTTCCCGATCGTCTACACCAACGCCAGGGCCGGTTGGGCCTCCCTTGACGCCGATATTCCCGGAATCGACCTGCAGCCGCTGCTGGAGCTGCTGATAAACCACGTCCCGGCGCCCGAGTATCAACCCGGGCACCCGCTCCAGGCCCACGTCACCAACCTCGACGCCTCGCCCTACGTCGGACGGATCGCGATCTGCCGCGTGCGCCACGGCACCATCCGGCGTGGCGAGACCGTGGCCTGGTGCCGGGCCAATGGCACCGTCGAGCGGGTCAGGATCAGCGAGCTGTACGTGACCGAGGCGCTCGAACGCGTCGAGGCGCAGGAGGCAGAGGCGGGCGAGATCATCGCTGTGGCCGGCATTCCGGAGATCACGATCGGCGAGACCCTCGCCGATCCGCAGGACCCGCGCCCGCTGCCGGTCATCACCGTGGACGAGCCGTCGCTGTCGGTGACCGTCGGTACCAACGACTCCCCGCTGGCAGGGCAGGACGGGTCGCGCCTCACCGCCAGCCAGGTCAAGGCCCGGCTGGAACGAGAGCTGATCGGCAACGTCTCGCTGCGGATCCATGCCACCGAGCGCCCCGACGTGTGGGAGGTTCAGGGCCGCGGCGAGCTGGCGCTGGCGATTCTGGTGGAGCTGATGCGCCGCGAGGGGTTCGAGCTCACCGTGGGCAAGCCCCGCGTGGTCACGCGGGAGATCGAGGGCCGCCTCCACGAGCCGGTGGAGCGAATGAGCGTCGACGTCCCCGAGGAGTATGTGGGCGTGGTGACGCAGCTGCTGGCGCTGCGCAAGGGCCGGCTGGAGCAGATGATCAACCACGGTAGTGGCTGGGTGCGGATGGAGTACCTGGTTCCCGCCCGGGGGCTGATCGGCTTTCGCACCGAGTTCCTCACCGAGACCCGCGGCACCGGGCTCGTGCACCACGTCTTCGACCGCTGGGAGTCCTGGCACGGCGAGCTGCGCACCCGGCCCACGGGATCGCTCGTCTCGGACCGGCGCGGCGCTGTGGCCGCCTTTGCCCTGTTCAGCCTCCAGGAGCGGGGCACGCTGTTCGTCGAGCCCGGAGAGCGGGTCTACGAGGGGATGATCGTCGGTGAGAACGCCCGGGCCGAGGACCTCGACGTCAACGCCTGCAAGGAGAAGCACCTGACCAACATCCGCTCCTCCACGGCCGACGAGCTCGTGCGCTTGGTCCCCAGGCGCGAGCTCTCGCTCGACCAAGCGCTGGAGTTCCTGCGCGAGGACGAGTGCGTGGAGGTCACCCCCGCGGCCGTGCGGTTGCGAAAGGTGGCACTGGAGGCAACAGCGCGGCGCAAGCTGGCGCGGACCGCCGCCGCGCGGGCCTGATCGGAGAGCGCCCGGAGGTGCCACGAGACCGCGTGCCGCGGCGGTAGGCTCGCCGCGAAGCCGACCAGCGGAGATAGGGGACAAGATGGCTGAGCAGATCACGCGCCGGCAGGCGCTGCAGAGTGCCGGCGCCGCCGGGCTGGGCCTCACCGCCCTGGGCGGGGTCGAGGGGCTGCTGGCGGCCGCCGCCGGGGCGAGCCCCCGCCACGGCTCGCTGCGGGACATCGAGCACGTGGTCTTCCTCATCCAGGAGAACCGCGCCTTCGACCACTACTTCGGCACGATGTCGGGGGTGCGGGGCTTCGACGACCGCTCCCACCGCGCCGACTTCACCCAGCGCGGGACCGACGGGAAGAAGCTGCACCCGTTCCACCTCTCGGTGGAGTCCATGAACGACATCACCCACGACTGGGCCCCCAGCACCGCGCCCGTAACGGCGGACGCATGGACCGCTTCCTGAGCGTGCACGAGCAGTCGGACGGAGCCGCCGGTCCGGAGACACTGGGCTATTACACCCGCCGTGACATCCCGTTCTACTACCGCCTGGCCGACGCCTTCACGATCTGTGACGGCTACCACTGCTCGGTGATCGGCCCCACCGACCCCAACCGGCTGATGTCGATGTCGGCCACGCTCGATCCCGCCGGGCATAACGGCGGACCGCTGCTGCACACGAAGCTCGGCGGACGCGACGGTGGCTTCACCTGGAAGACGATGCCCGAGCGCCTGACCGAGCACGGGGTGAGCTGGAAGGTCTACACCGCCGCCGGTGGCGGCGTACTGGACAACGTCCTCACCTACTTCGATGCCTACCGCAAGGGATCGAAGCTCTACGACCGCGGGATCGCCCCGACCTACCCGCACGACTTCCTCACCGACCTCTCGACGGGACGGCTCCCTCAGGTGTCATGGGTGCTGCTGAGCCTGGAGGAGACCGAGCACCCCGGCTTCTCCTCCCCCCGGGCCGGCGAGTTCGGCGCCGCGGAGGTGGTGCAGGCGCTTGCCTCCCACCCGAATGTGTGGCGCAAGACGACGCTGTTCCTGACCTGGGACGAGGACGGGGGCTTCTTCGACCACGTCCCGCCGCCGACCCCTCCCTCGGGGACGCCCGGCGAGTACCTCACCGTGGCCAAGCTGCCCGCCGACGCCGAGGGGATCCGCGGACCGATCGGCCTCGGCTTCCGGGTTCCGATGCTGGTCGTCTCCCCCTTCTCCCGCGGCGGGCTGGTGTGCTCGCAGACTTTCGATCACACCTCCATGCTGCGCTTCCTGGAGACCCGCTTCCGCGTGCCAGTGCCGAACCTCACCCGCTGGCGGCGGCGGCACACCGGCGACCTCACTGGGGCGTTCAACTTCGCCGCCCGCCCCAACGCCGCGCGACCCCGCCTGCCCAAGGTGGCCGCTCCCGGACCCAGCGTTCCGCTGCCGGCGCCGGTGCGCGAGGGGCCGATGCCGCGCCAGGAGCGCGGTCGGCGGCGGCGGCCCAGCGGGATCGTGCGCTAGTCCACCCGGATGCTTGCTCAGCGCCAGCTGGCGGCGATCTGCGACCAGTGCCCCCCGGCCTCAGGCCCGCGGAGCGGAAGGCGGGGCACCACCTGCTGTATCGGCACCCGCCACACTGAGCTCCCGCGCCGGCCCCAGCGCTCCCGCAGCGCGCCGCGGAGGAGCGGTAGCGCTGCCAGTGTGGCCCGCACGTGCACCCGCAGCCGGCGCTCGCGCAGGGCGTGCCAGGCCCAGCCCAGCTGCCGGTAGGCCACCAGCGGCAGCCAGCGCAGGGGAAAGAACCTGGCCACCAGCAGCAGCGTGTTGCGCTGGACCAGCGGCACATGTCCGCCGGAGAGCTGGTGCGAGGAGCCTCCGCCGGCGTGGAGCGCGACCGCGGGCTCGTAGCGACAGCCCCAGCCGGCCAGCCGCAGCCGCAGCGCCAGGTCGACATCCTCCAGGTAGGCGAAGTAGCGCTCGTCGAACCCCCCCACGGCCATCAGGGCCTCCCGGCGGTAGAGCGCGGCGCCGGCGCAGGCGCCGAACACCTCCCCTGGCTGATCGAAGCTGCCGTCGTCGCGATGAAAGCGTCCGCGCTGCTCGCACGCCCCATCCCGGCGCAGCACGTCGCCCGCGTCGTAGACCTCGGCGGGGTCGTCCAGCGAGAGCATCTTGCAGGCCACCCCGGCGGCCCCTGGATCCCCGTCCAGGACCCCCACCACCCGCTGCAGCCAGTCCGCGGCCAGCACCACATCGGTGTTGAGCAGGGCCACGTACCCGGAGCCGACCGCCTGGAGGCCGCGGTTGGCGGCGGGGGCAAAACCGGTGTTGCGCCCGAGCGCCAGCACGCGCACCTCCGGGTGCTCGGCGGCGAGGTAGGAAAGCGAGCCGTCGGTGGACCCGTTGTCGACTACCACCACCTCCGCCGGGGCCAGCGTCTGGGCGGCGATCGCCCGCAGGCAGCCGGGCAGCCAGCGGAGCCCGTTCCAGTTGGGGATCACGATCGCCGTGCGCGGCTGCTGGTCGAACATGCCCGGCGATATTGTCGGATGGGTGAGCCGCGGGGATGCGAGGGTGCTACCGGGGCTGCTGTTCGCGCTCGGCGCGGCCCTCTCCGGCTTCACGATCCTCCAGGGCATCGCCCCCCACGACGAGGGGCTGATGCTCCAGGCCGGCGCGCGGATCGCCTCCGGGCAATGGCCCTACCGGGACTTCTGGATGAACTATCCGCCCGGCCAGCCGCTGGTGCTGGCCGCGCTCCAGGAGCTGTTCGGGGCAACGCTCCTCGCCTGGCGGGTGGTGCGGACGCTGACCGACGCCGGGGTGGGGGTGCTGGTCTTCCTGCTGGTGGCAGACCGGGCCTCGCGGTGGGTGGCGCTGCTGGCGTGGCTGGCAGCCGCGGGGGCGATGGCGTGGCCGACCGGGCCGGGACCGAACCCGCCGGCGCTGCTGCTCTGCCTGGGCGCGCTGCTGGCCGCGGTGCGCGCACGACCGCTGCTCGCCGGGGCGCTGGCGGGGCTGGCGCTCGGGTTCCGCTTCGAGCTGGGGCTGGCGGCGATCGTGGCGGTGCTGGTGCTGGTCGCGCCCGCGAGCCGCCGGCGCTGTGCGGTGGTCGCCGCGGCCTGCGCGCTGATCCCGATGGCGCCTTTTCTGTTGGTGGCACCCGGCGCGCTATGGCACGACACCTTTGGCTTCTACGTGATCCAGTCGCTCCAGCGGCTGCCGTTCCCGCTTGCCTACCAGGGCTCGCTCAAGCTCGACAAGCTGCTGGAGTTCTACGTGCCGGCGATCCTGGTGGTGGGGGTGGCGATATGGGCGGCGGCGATGGCATCTAGGCGAGACCGGCTGCAGCTCGCGCTGGCCCCGATCCTGCTCGTCTCCCTGGCCTACCTGCTGGGGCGCGCGGATGAGTTCCATCTGGTGCCGCTGGCGGCGGTTCTGCCGCTTGCGCTGGGAGGCTTGGTCATACGTGGAAACCTGACTGCCGTCGGGGTGATGGCACTGGCGCTACTAGCGCTGATCGCGCTCCACGGCGTCGATCGCCGGGCCGAGGCGCTGGTTCACCCGCTCACCGGCGCCGCCGTACCCGGGCCGGCCGGCGACGGAGTGCAGAGCACCCCCGCCGACGCCGCCGCGCTGCGCGGCCTGGAGCAGGCGCTGTCGAGACTGGCACGCCCCGGAGAGGCGATCTTCGTCGCCAACCCGCGCCACGATCTGGTCCATGCCGGCGACCCGCTGCTGTACGTGATCCTCGGGCACCCGAACGCCACCCGGTACGACGTGATGCAGCCGGGCGTGGTGACCACTGCGCCGGTACAGCGGGAGATCGTCGGTGAGCTGGCGCACACCCGCGTTGTAATCCGCTGGCTGGACCCCCGCGCGAGCCTCGTCGAGCCAAACGGCGCCGGGCGCTCGAGCGGCGTCCTCATCCTCGACCGGTACCTGGCATCCAACTTTGCCCAGCGCGCGCGCTACGGGTACTACGCGCTGCTGACCCGCACCGCGCGATGAGCGAGCGCCTTCCCTTTCCCCGCGCCGAGCTGCGGCGGCGCACGCTCCGCGGGGCGGTGGTCACCGGTGGCTTCCTGGCGCTGATCGACGGTCTCGTGCTGGTGCAGGGGCTGGTCGTCACCCGGCTGCTGGGCCCGCGGCAGATAGGCCTCTACGGCGTCGTGTCGACCACCGTGATCTCGCTGATCGCGCTGAAGCGGGTCGGCATCGACGAGGCCTTCGTGCAGCAGTCCGAGGCCGATCAGGAGCGTGAGTTCCAGTACGCGTTCACGCTGGAGCTGGGGCTCTCGGTGGCGATGGCGCTGGCGATCCTGGCCCTCTCCCCGCTGGTGGCGACGGTGTACCGGGAACACCGCCTGTTCGGGCTGATGGCCAGCCTCGCCTACCTGCCGCTGGCCTTCGCGCTGCAGTCCCCGCTGTGGGTGTTCTTCCGCCGCATGGACTTCCGCCGCCAGCGCTCGCTGCAGGCGATCCAGCCGGTGGTGGGATTCCTGGTCACCGTACCGCTGGCGGCGGCCACCGGCCTCGGCGTGTGGAGCCTCGTGATCGGCCAGGTCGCGGGCTACGTGGTCGCGGTCGCGGCCGCGGTGGCCGTCTCCCCCTACCGGCTGGCGTTACGCTATGACCGCCACGTCGCGGCGCGCTACCTGCGCTTCTCGGCGCCGATCCTGCTCGCGGTGATCGCCGCCATGGTGATCGCCCAGGGACAGGTCCTGGCCATCAAGCTCCACGACGGGCTCGCCGGTGCGGGCTTCATCACCCTGGCGGTCACGCTCACTCGCTACATCGACCGCGCCGACCAGATCGTCACCGCCACGATCTACCCCGCGATCTGCGCGATCCAGGGTCAGCGCCGGGCGCTCCAGGAGCTCTACCTGAAGTCCAACCGCGCCACGCTGATGTGGGTCCTGCCCTACGCCGCGGGCATCGTGCTGTTCGCTCCCGACCTGGTGCATTTCGTACTGGGGCAAGACTGGAAGCCCGCGGTGGTGCTGCTCCAGGGCCTGGCGCTGGTGGGAGTGCTCACGCAGCTGGGCTTCAACTGGTTCTCGTTCTTCCGCGCCCACGGCCAGACCGGGCCGCCCGCCGTGGAGGCTCTGGTTAGCGCCGGCGCGTTTCTGGTGCTCGGTCTCACCGGACTGGTGCTGGACGGCTTCGCCGGCTTCGGCATCGGCCGCGTAGGGGCGGCGCTCATCGCCCTGGGCGTGCGCAGCGTCTACGTCCGCCGCCTGCTGCCCGACGTACGCCTGCGCCAGCTGATCGGGCCCACCGTGATCCCGATCTCGCTGGCCTGCCTCGTGGTGCTGGCGCTGCGGCTGGCGCTGTGGGGGGGTGCTCGCCCACTTGTGCAGGCGATCGCCGAGCTGGCGCTATTCGTGGCCATCTACTCGATCTTGGCGCTGCGCCGGGAGCGCGCGCTGATGGTGGAGCTACTGGGTGCGCTGCGATTCCGCGGCCAGACGCCGGCCCAGAACCCCTCAGCCCTGATCGGCGATGACCACGTCCTGCCAGCTGGCGCCGAGGCCCCCGCGCCAGGAGCCGGGATGGAGGGCTCGCAGGGCTAGGCCATGAGCGCCGAGGCGCTCACGCAGCCACCCCTCGGGGTAGGCGACGGCGGCCTCGGGAGCCGCGGGATCGGCCACCAGCGCCGGCGGCGCGACCTCGGTGAAGCGAAAGCGCTCCGGCGCCGGCGGCGGAGCGGAGTCCCCCACCAGGAACCAGGTCGTGAACAGGCGCCCGCCAGGCGTCAGCACCCGGGCCGCCTCGGCCAGATAGCGCTCGGCGGTCCGGAGCAGGTGGGTGAACACCGACGTGGCGATCACGAGGTCAAACGAGTTCTCCGCGTAAGGAAAGCGGTACCCCGGTGCCGCCAGCGCTCCCTGCGGGTTGTAGAGCGCGTTGCGCACGTCGGCGTGCTGGAAGCGAAACGGCGCCGGGGCGTCCCGGTAGTGCGCCTGGCACCAGGAAACGCCGGGTGGGCGCAGAACCGGAACCAGCACCCTCGCCATCCGCCCGATCCCGCAGCCGACGTCCAGCACTCGGTCCTTCGGCCGCAGGCCGGCCAGCCCTCTGAACAGCCCGAGGAACTCCTCGCCAGTGGCCTGGAAGTCACCGTCGCCGACGTAGTCGGCCAGTCGCCGCGGCGGCGTCAGCGGGTCGCTGCGAGACGCGCTCGATCACGAACGCGTGGACACGACGAGGGGCAGCGATTCCGGCACCAAGGCGGCGATCCTATTGAAGCCCTGTCGTACCATCCCGCGCGATGAGCGCGGCAGCCCCCGTTCGCCGACAGACCGGCGCCCAGACATCGTCGCGCCGCCCGGGTCCGCGCGTCGCCCGCAGCGCCGGCTACCTCTGGCCGCTGGCGCTGTACGCGATGCTGTCGGTGATCCTGTTCGGGCTGCCGGTGATCGGGCACCTGGGCACCCACATCATCGCTTCCGATCAGGTCGACTCGAGTGCCTTCATCTGGCTGCTCGGCTGGTGGCCGCACGCCCTGTTGCACGGCCTCAACCCGTTCGTCACCCACGCGATGTTCTACCCGGAGGGCTTCAACTTGACCTGGGCGGACCCGATGCCGGCTCCCAGCATCCTGCTGTCGCCGGTGACGCTCACATTCGGTCCCACCGTGACCTGGAACGTGATCCAGCTGGCGGCACCGGCGCTGAGCGCCTGGACGATGTTCCTGCTCTGCCGGCACGTGACCGGCCGGCTGGCGCCATCGCTGGTGGGGGGCTACCTGTTCGGCTTCTCGGGGTACATGCTGCACAACCTCATCGGGGCGCCGGAGCTGACCCTCGTGGCCCTCCTGCCGGTACTCGTGCTGCTGGTGCTCAAGCGGCTGAACGGGACCCTGGCCGCCAAGGGGTTCGTGATCGCCGCGACGCTCACGCTCACCGCCCAGTACCTGACCTCCACCGAGGTGCTGGCGACGGCGACGGTGTTCGGAGCGCTGGCGCTGGTATTTGCGTTCCTGCTCTTCGCAGAGCGCCGTCCCGCGCTCCTGTCGATGACCAGGCTGCTGGCGCTGTCCTACCTGATCACGATCGTTCTGGTGAGCCCGTTCCTGTTCTTCTTCTTCTTCGGCCATCAGTACCCGCCGGGGCTGACGTTCTTCCCCGCTGACCTGAACTCGTTCCTGCTGCCACCGAGGCTGGTGGCGCTCGCCCCGGGACATCCGCTGGTGGGAGCGGGCACCCAGAGCTACCTCGGCGCGCCGCTGGTGGCGCTCGTCCTGCTGGTTCTGTGGCAGCGACGCCGCGCGCGCGGTGTCGGCCTGCTGGGCCTGTGCCTGCTCGCGGCGTTCGTGTGCTCGCTGGGCGCAAGTCTCCTCGTCCGTGGCCACTTCACCGGGATCTTGCTGCCGTGGGATCTCCTCGGGCGGCTGCCGGTTCTGCGCTACGCGATCCCCGTGCGTCTGTCGCTCTACATCCTGTTGCCGGCCGCCCTGCTGGCGGCGATCGCGCTCGTCCGCACCTCTTCTGAGGCGAGGAGCCGGCTGCACGGAGCTCGCTGGGGCCTGGCGCTGCTGGCGATCCTCAGCATCGTCCCGGACGTCGGCAGCAGCGCCTGGAACACGGCAATCCACGACCCGCCTCTCTTTCAGCGAGCGAGCCTCCGTCCCTACCTGGACGGCGATGACCACGTACTCACCGTCCCGGCGTGGGGGGAGAACGAGCGCTGGGTCGCGGATGCCGGCTTCCCGTTTGCGCTCGCGGACGGCTATCTCGGAAATCCCTTTCCGGCCGCCTACACCCGCTACAAGATCTGGACCACGCTCCTGACCGGCCGCCTCACACCGGACTACCCGGACGCGCTGCGACGCTTCCTGGCGGCAAAGCAGGTGAGCGCGATCATCGTGGATCAGCGCGATCCCGGTCCTTGGAGGCAGCTGTTCGGTTCGCTACGGGTCAGGCCGCTGAGCATCGGTGGCGTGTGGCTCTACCGGCTCGCAGGCGAGGCGGCGACCTGATCGACGGCCGTACCGGCCGGGACCCTCCTAGGAGGCCACGCACACCGCACCGATCGAGACGCCGGCCGGCAGGTGCAGGCCGCGCCCGATGAGCCCGGCCTCCAGGCGCAGCGGCACCTGCAGCACCCGGTTGATCGCCGGCGGCGTCAGTCGCAGATCAGCCCGGCGCTCGCCGTCTGCGGGCGCGCCGGACCCGTTGCGGTCCGCCTGCGCCCGCCGGTTGCCGGCCAGGCGCACGGCCGCGATCGGCGCCAGCAACACGGAGTTGAAGTAGCTCCAGCTCACCGGGGCCCAGCCCGTCTGCGCGAGCCGGGCACGCAGCCGGCGCCAGGTGTAGCGGCGGAAGTGATGCAGGTCGACGTCGTGCTGGCTCCACAGCCAGTGGTAGGCGGGGACGGTGACCAGCAGGCACGCCCCCGGCGCTGCCACCCGCCGCAGCTCTCCCAGCGCCGCGACGTCGTCCTGCACGTGCTCGATCACATCGGTCGCCAGCAGCAGGTCGAACGCCCCCGGGTGAAACGGCAGTCGCTCCAGTGCTCCCAGCCGCACGTCCTGAAGGCCCCGCTGCCGGCAGAACTCCACCGCCTCCGGGGAGGGGTCGACGCCCTGAGCCTGACCCAGGCGCCCGAACTCGACCAGGTTGCGTCCGGTCCCGCAGCCGGCATCGAGGATCCGCAGGCCGCTGCCGATCCCGGCACGGTCCAGCAGGGACCAGATCACCGCCCGCCGGCCCTGAAACCACCAGTGCTCGTCCTCGAGATCGAACTGCTCGCGGTAGGCGAAGTCCTCCAAGGCCGGCGCGATTCTAGAGCCAGGTCGGGTCTCTACCCTGTGGCTCTCATGAGCGTGGCCTTCCCCCTCGGCGCGCCGGCACCGGCGTCCGCCGCCCTCCCCGCTCGCTCCCGGCGCGCCCGAACCGGCGCCAACCTGTGGCCGCTGCTGCTGTTCGGGGCCCTGTCGCTGCTGCTGTTCGGCATTCCGCTGCTCGGCGGCGGCACTCGGATCCTCGCCGCCGACCCGCTCGACTCCAGCGCGTTCATGTGGTTCCTGGCCTGGTGGCCGCACGCGCTGCTGCACGGCCTGAACCCCTTCGTCACCCACGCGATCTTCTATCCCGAGGGGTTCAACCTGACCTGGGCCGCGGCCATGCCGGGACCAGCGATCGTGCTGGCGCCGGTGACGCTCCTGTTCGGCCCCGCCACGACCTGGAACGTGATCGAGCTGGCGGCACCGGCGCTCAGCGCGTGGACCATGTTCCTGCTCTGCCGCCACCTGACCGGTCGGGCGATGCCCGCGCTGATCGCCGGCTACCTCTATGGGTTCTCGCCCTACGTGCTGCACAACCTCACCGGTGGTCCCGACCTCGTGCTCGTGTGGCCCCTGCCGCTGCTGGTGCTGTTGGCGGTGCGGCGGATCGAGGGCTCTGTCACCCGGCGGCAGTTCGTGATCGCCACCGCCGCGCTGCTCGTGGCGCAGTACCTGACCTCGACGGAGGTGCTGCTCACCGCCACCGTGTTCGGCGGCCTGGCGCTGATCGTGGCCTACCTCCTGCTCGCCGACCTCCGCCCGGCACTGGCCCAGCTGGTGATTCCGCTGGGTCTCGCCGGCATCGCCGCCGGGGTCGTGATCAGCCCGTTCCTGCTGGTCTTCCTGCTGGGCCAGCACTATCCCCCGGGGGCGATCTACTTCTCGGCCGACCTCGCCGCCTTTGTACTGCCGCCACCGCTGGTGGCGCTGCGCCTCCACGCCGGACCGCAGTACATCGGATCCAACACCCAGAACTACCTCGGACCGCCACTGCTGGCGCTGGTGGCGCTCACCGTCTGGCGCTGGCGCCGTGACCGCCGCATCTGGATGGTCGCGGCCAGCCTGGGATTGGCCATGATCGCCGCAACCGGTGAGCACCTGACGGTCCGCGGCCATCACACCGGCCTGTGGATGCCCTGGTCGGCGGCGCGGGCGCTGCCGGTGCTGCACTACGCGATCCCGACCCGCCTGTCGCTGTTCGTGACGCTGGCGGCGGCGGTGCTGGTGGCCGTGGCGCTCGCCCGCACGCGGCGCCCCCGCCCACGCGTGCGTGAGCTACCCCTGTGGGCGCTGGCGCTGGTGGCAATCGCCTTTGTCCTTCCCGCGGTTGGTAACCGCGCTTTCGACACCCCGATCGCCGCACCGGCATTCTTCGCCCAGGGCAAGTTCCATCCCTTCCTGAGCCAGCGCGACCACGTGCTGACCGTCCCCACGTGGGGACCCAACCAGTGGTGGGTCGCGGCCGCCGGTTTCCCGTTCGCACTCTCGGCGGGCTATGCCGGCAACCCGTTCCCCCCCAGCTACACCCGATACCCAACCTGGACGACGCTCCTGACCGGCCAGTTGACGCGTGATTACGCGACGCAGCTGCGGCGCTTTCTGGCCGCCAAGCGCGTCACCGCGATCGTCGTGCAGCAGGGCTACCCGGGGCCCTGGCGGCAGCTGTTCGGCAGCCTCGGGGTGCAGCCGCGCAGCGTCGGCGGCGTGTGGCTCTACCAGCTCCGGACCGCGACCTAGACTGTGCCGATGTCGATGCCGCCGTCGCTGTCGGTAATCATCCCGATGTTCAACGAGCAGGATGAGGTCGAGACGATTGTGCCGCGCGTCCGCCAGACGCTCGTCGACCGCGGTGGCGAATGGGAGATAATCGCCGTGGACAACGCGTCCACCGACGCCACCGTGCTGCAACTGGAGCGGTTTCTGGAGGATCCGCGGGTGCGGCTGCTGCGTAACGAGCACAACCGCGGCAAGGGCTACTCCGTCCGCCGCGGCATGCTCGAGGCCCGCGGCGAGCTGCGCCTCATCTGTGACGCCGACTGCGCCCCTTCGCTGGTGTCGCTGCCGGCGATGGAGGCGCTGATCGCCGGCTGCGACGTGGTGGCCGGGGCCCGCAACGCCGCCAGCTCGCAGGTCGCCCACCAGCAGCCGCTGCGGCGACGGGCCGCCAGCCTGGGGTTCATCTTCCTCTGTCGCCGGGTGATGGGAGAGCCGCTGCGCGACGTCTTCTGCGGCTTCAAGCTGTTCCGGGGGTCGGCGGCGCAGGACGTGTTCCGGCGGGTCAGGATCGAGGGCTGGGCCTTTGACGCCGAGGCGCTGGCGCTGGCCCGCGCGCTCGGGTACCGGGTGGAGCCCTGCGGCATCGCCTGGTCGCACCGTCCCGGGTCGCGGCTGTCGATGTCCCGGATCGTCGTCCCGGTGCTGCGGGAGCTGGTCACGGCCCGCACTCACGTGCGCCGTGAACGGAACCGCCCGGCCTCCCCCAACCCCCACCGGGCTGTCGTGGGGCCGTCTGCGGCGGCGAATCTCGAACGCGTCGACTGATGGACCGGCGGCGATGAGCGCATCGCTGACGTCCGGTAGCGAAGCGGCGACGGCGGCCGCCCCCGCCCCAACCATCACCGCCGCCACGCCAGCATCCACATCAGGAAGCTGGGGTCGAGCTCGTCATAGGCGATGATGTGGCTCCCGAAGTGACCGAGGACCGGGAGCCCGAACAGGGCCAGCGACAGCACCGCGTAGATCAGCAGGGCCCGCAGCGCCCACGCCGAGCGGCGAGGCGCCGGCATGCCGTTGCCCAGCCTGGCGCTGGCGCCGATTACGCTCACCGCCGGACCCGTCGTGAGCTGAAACGTCTTCCAGCTGCTGTGCCCGACGCTCGCCGCCTGGACGGCGTTCCTGCTGTGCCGCCACCTGAGCGACGCGCGCGCCGGGACGGAGGTCCGGCCGGCTGCCGCACCGTGGGCCGCGCTGCTGGGCGGGTACATCTTCGGGTTTTCGCCCTACATGATCAGCAACCTCAGGGACGCGCCCAACATCGGGATGGTGGCGCTGCTGCCGGTGTTCGTGCTGGTGGTGCTGAGGCGATTGGACGGCAGCATCTCGCCCCGCCGCTTCACGGTGCAGATCACCCTCGCGCTCGCGGCTCAGTTCCTGATCTCCACGGAGGTGTTCGCCACCAGCACGGTGTTCGGTGGCATCGCGCTCCTAGCCGGGCTGGCCCTCCTGCCCGCGCACCGGCCCCGGCTCCTGCGCGTGATCTCGTTGCTGATCGGCGCGTACGCCGCGACCGCCCTGGTGCTCAGCCCGTATCTCTTCTTCTTCATCACCGGCGAGCACTACCCGCCGGGGATCACCTTCTTCGCGGCCGACGTGCTCTCGTTCATCGCGCCTCCGGCAGAAGTGGCGCTGCAGTCGCACTGATTGCTGACGGGCTCGAACATCACCGACTACCTGGGGCTGCCGCTGGTCGGGCTGATCGCGGCCTTCTGCTGGCAGCATCGCCGTCGACGTGTGACGGCGCTGCTGGTGGTCTGCCTGGTCGTCCCGGCGGTCCTCGCGCTGGGGGGGCGGGGGCTCGTGGTGGGTGGGCAAATCCACCACGTGTGGCTACCGTGGAACGCGCTGGTGCACGTGCCGTTGCTGCAGTACGCGATTCCCGCTCGCTTCTCGGTGTTCGTCGTGCTGCCGGCGGCGATGATCGCCACGCTGTGGCTGGGCGAGGCGCGGCGGCGGCAGATCCTCCGCTGGTCGCTCGCGGTGCTGGCGATCCTCTTCATCGTTCCCGAAGTCGGCAGCAGCGGGTTCAACACCCCGGTCAGAGATCCGTCCTTCTTCACCGCCGGGACCTACCGCCGCTACCTGACCAGTCGGGACCACATGCTGACGATCCCCGCCTGGGGACCGAGCCAGCGCTGGATCGCCGATGCCGGGTTCCCGTTCCCCCTCAGCACCGGGTCGGCAGGCCAGGGCCTTCCCCCGAGCTTCCTGCGCTACCCGATCTGGAAGGCGATGGTCCTGTTCCCCTACAAGCTCCCACCCCAGCCGGCGGCCGAGCTGCAGCGGTTCCTTCTCGCCAAGCAAGTGACCGCAATCGTCCTGGACCCGGACTACACCGGTCCGTGGATCAAGCTGTTCACCACCCTCGGCGTCCGACCGGTGAGCACCGGCGGCGTGCTGGTCTATCGCCTGCACGCGGCCTGACCCGGAGGGGGCGCGCCGGGCAGGCGAGTGCTGGGACGATTTTGGTCCCTGGTGAACCATTTGATGACATTCCCCGGCAATCAGCGGCGCAGGCGCAACGTTCGGCCCAGCGCCGCCAGCAGCAGGCCGACGGCCACCACCCCGACCCAGTGCGCGGTCATGTGCTCGGTGGCGTAGCCGAAGTGGTTGCCCCCCGTCGCGGCCGGCGGGTGCAGCACGTAGAGCAGCGGCACCACCACCCCCAGGAGCACCCCCGCCACCGCGGTCAGTCTGCCGGCGCCGACCCCCCGCCACAGGATCAGCGCCACCACGGGCAGGCAGACGGCGCCGGCGCGGATCCCGAACACGAAGCCGAACGCCACCGCCACGGCCACCGCCCCCAACCCCGCGGCGGGCGGCCGCAGCCGCGCCGGGCCGAGCAAGTCCCCCTCCTCCCAGCTCCGCACGGCGTTCCCGCCCGGCTGGAGAGCGCGGCCTCGCCCTCGCCGAAGCGCCCCGAAGATCAGGATCAGGCACAGCAGCGCGCCCAGCGCGGAGATGACGTAGCCCGCGCGGGCGCTCGCCTGGGGCCCAAAGGAGAAGTGGGCCGACCGGCAGCCGGCCGGCACCGGCCAGGCGTTGGCATAGCCGTCCAGCGGCACCGGGGATCCCAGGCTGTGGCCGTCGCACCAGGCCTGCCAGCCGCGGTTGTAGCCCTCCCCCAGCACCAGCCAGGACGGAGCCGCCACCGCCACCCGCACCCCGGAGACGGAGTCGCGCCCGAACGTCCCGGGCGTCAGGACGCGCCCGCTGGGGCCAGGGGTTACAACCGGCCGCGGCGCGGGCGAGAGCAGGCGCAGCTCATCCACGGCGAAGGGACCGGCATCGACCGCCAGGTGCTGCGTGCCCGCCCCGAGTTGCACCGCCCGTCCGCACGAGCGAGCCGGGAGGGGATCCCCGCGATCGAACGCCTCCCGGGTGGCTCGTACTTCAAGGCGCACGGTCGCGCCCCCGACCTGGAGGCTGGCGGCGCCGCAGGGACTCACGATCGCGGCCGTCCGGGAGGGCCTCACCGGCGCCAGACCGCGGAGGCCCTGGATCTCGGCGATGCCCACGGCGCGGGCATCGGCCGCCGAGGCCCCCGGCGGCGGCGCGGCATCCAGCACCGTGATCCGCAGCCGGCGGGTTCGCACCAGCTGGGCCAGTCGGAGCCTGCCGCCGGGGTCCACCGCCAGGGGCGGGGTCGATCCCCCGGGCCAGCTCAGGCGCACGCGCCTGATGCGGGCAACCGGCAGCTCCGGCGCCAGCAGTCGCAGCTGGGAGACCGCAAAGGCCCGGGGAGCGCGGATCTCCAGCCACGCCCCGCTGGGGCCGCGGTAGTCGCCGATCCAGGCGGTGCCCGGATCCCGGTCCAGGGCCCCCGAGGCCCCCCAGCGCGGCTCGCCGTCAAAGCGGCTCGACGAGGTCAGGTCCACCCCGCCTCGGAGACCGGCGAGGCGGTCAACCTCGTCATCGGCGGCCTGCGCGGAGACGTTCACCCACGCCGTCGCCGTGAACCGCCGGACTGCCGGCAGCACGAAGCTCCGGCGCATCGTGGCCTCGGCGTCTCCGGGCTCGTGGACGTCGAGCGCCGACCACGCGCCGTGGGCCTGATCCCGCTGATAGGGATCGTCACCGGTGGTGCGGTGAAACAGGTAGCCGAGCGTCACGCGGCCGAGGTCCCGCCCCGCGAGCGCCTGGGCGCCGTCGCGGGGAAGCGCCAACTCCTCTTGCACCCGCACCCCGGGGATCCGCAGCTCGCTGATGCCGCCCGCACCGGCGCTCGCGCCGGCCGCCGGTGGGCTCAGCTGGGTGATGCTCACCCGCAACGCGGCGGTCGCCGGCAGCCCGAGCACCAGCCGGTTCCAGCCGGGATGCACGGCGAAGGACCGCCCGGCGATCTGCACCTGGCGGACGATCCCGCCGGCGTCGCCATAGGGCAACAGATCGACATAGGGCACCGGACGGGGGGCGAGCAGGTTCACCTGTAGCCAGTGCCGCCCGGGATCCAGCGTCGGGTCGGCCAGCCAGGCGGTGGCCGGCGAGCCGTCGAGGGCCGCGAAGGGGCGGTGCTCGGGGAACTGGACCCGCTGCGGCGAGGCCGGTGCTTGCACCGAGCTGATGCCGGTGTAGGTCGCGACCGTCTCATCTCCGATCCCGCGCCCGAAGGGATCAGAGATGATCCCGTCGGCGCTCACCCCCTGCGAGGCGGGGAGCACCGGCCCCGCGTTCTGCTCCAGCGAGCCGGCGACAAAGGCCTGACGGCGGTTGGAGTCGCTGATCTCCACCTCCGCCCCCCCGGCCGCGGCGGCCTGCAGCGCCGGCACGCTGATGTCGCCGGTGAACTGCAGCGCCCGGTCGGAGGGGAGCGCGCCGAACGCAGCCAGCCCGGCCAGGCCCTGCGCGGAGCCGTCCACCAGGATCGGCGCTGCCCGCGGCTCCACCCGGACGATCCCCCGAGCGCCCGCCAGGTCGTAGCGGCGGACCTCGGGCAGGGGGAGGGAAGCATCGATGCCGGATCCTGAGGCGTAGCGGCGGACGGGACCGTATGACCCCGACGCCCGCTGGAACCTGGCCTGCGTGCCCAGCTCCCGGGCGGCATCGGCCGGTGCCATGGCGTCGCTGCGCGCCAGGTCCGCGTCGGCGGCGCTGACCACGCTGCGCACGCCGATCAGCGACAGCAGCGGGCCGAGCTGACCCGGCAGCAGCCGGCCCTGATGGACCAGGCCGTCGATGGTCCACAGCAGGTCAGCCGCGCGCGGGTCGCTGTAGGGCACTTCGCTGCGCTCGGCCACCGGGCGGTGGCTGAGCGCCGGCAGGATCGGGTCCACGGTGCCGCCCCAGGTGTAGAACGAGAACAGCTCGCCCGGCAGCACCATCGCCCGTGAGTTGGGCGCCAGCCCCCGATCCAGATCGGCGGCGACATGCTGCCAGGCAGCCGGCACCCCCCGGAAGGAGACCTGCGCGTCCTGGGCGCGCCCGGTGACCAGCGGCCACGCCGCCAGCGCCAGCACGAGCAGCGCGACGGCGCCGGCGCCGCCCTGCCATCCACGGGCGCGAGGAAGCCGGGCCAGGCGCAACCAGCCGGCACCCGCGCCGGCGCCGGCCAGTGCCGCCAGCGCCACCGCCAGCAGCGGTGCGGCCTTGTAGGAGGCGCGCAGGAAGCGCAGCGAGGCGACGTGGTTGTAGGTGAAGTAGAGCCCGTGGCGAAGCGGGGTCCCCTCGGGAAACCCGGCCGTCATCACCAGCACACCGACCAGCGCCAGCAGCAGGAAGAAGGGCCCGTAGCGCCAGCGGCGGGTCCACACGAAGCCGGTCAGGGCCAGCGCCGGCACCATCAGCGTGGCCACCACCACGGGCAGCGAGAAGAGCAGCGTGGGCGAGTCGTCGAAGTACGGGATCGCCCTCCCAGCGAAGCCGATTCCCACGTAGGAGAGCCAGAAGCTCATCAGGCGCAGGCTCTCGGTGACGCTGGTGGTCCCCCAGACGGTGCCCGGCTGCTCGGTGAAGCGCAGGAAGTCGTTCCCATAGCGCGCCTGGACGTAGGCCGGGATCACCCACCACAGCGACGCGATCGCCGTGAGCGGCACCACCCGGACGGCGAAGCCGCTCAGCGCCCGCCGCCCGCTCCCGTTGCACCGGACCTCGTAGAGCGCCAGCAGCACGGGGCCGAGCAGCATCCAGGCCGTAACGGCGCCGTTGACGCCCCCGCCGGAGGCGGTCACCAGCAGGGCCACCGCCGCCGGCCAGCGCCACGCTCGCGGCTCCCGCAGGCCCCGGTGCACCGCCAGGAGCAACCACGGCAGCGCCGCGTAGGCCAGCAGTGTCACCGTGGTGCGGTTCACGTAGGTGACCACGAACGGGTTGAGCAGGATCACCGCGCCAGAGACGACGTGCGCGACACCGCGCGGGCGCCCCAGCAGCGCGTCCAGCAGGCGCACCATCCCCCACGCCGCCAGGGCCAGCACGGCGCCTAGCCACAACCGCTGGATCACCCAGTCCGCCAGCCCCAGACCGTGGCCGAAGGCGAAGAACGGCCCCATCGGGAACAGGTAGCCAACCTGCTGTCCGGCCTGCACGCCGCCGAGCTGGCCGGTGGAGCTCCACATCGAGGCGACGTCACCCAGGAAGCGAGCCGGATCGACGTGCAGGTTGATCTTGGTGTCGGCGGTGGCCAGTCCCGGCCGCTGTGCGAAGGCCAGCATGAAAGCCGCCAGGGCCAGGAGCGTGGGGACGCCCACGTCCCGGCGGACCTTCTGCACAACGGCTGAGGGTACCGTTGGGCGAGGCCGAGGAGCCGGGCGTGCCGTAGGGTTTCCGTCATGCCTGGCGTGTGGCTGACCATCCCCACCCTCAACGAGGTCAAGAACGTCGAGCGCATCGTGCGGGCGGCGCTGGCGCAGCTGCAGAGTTGCGTGCCCGGAATCACCGTGTCCTGATCGTCGATGACACCTCCACCGACGGCACGGCCGCGCTCGGGGACCGCCTCGCCGCCGAGCTGCCCGCGGTCGAGGTGCTGCACCGCACCGGCCGGAAGGGCCTGGGGCGGGCCTACCTGGCCGGCTTCGAGCGGGCCCTGGCCGGCGGCGCCGAGCTGGTGATGGTGATGGACGCCGACTTCTCCCACGACCCCGCCCACATCCCCGCGCTGCTGGCGGCCGCCGAGCACAGCGACCTCGTGCTGGGCTCCCGCTACGTGCCCGGAGGCGGCATCGTCGACTGGCCGCGCGTGCGCCGCCTGCTCAGCCGCGCCGGCTCGATCTACGCGCGCGCGATCCTCAACATGGAAGTGCGAGACCTCACCGGCGGCTTCCGGTGCATCCGCCGGCAGTTGCTGGAGGCGGTCGATCTGGCGGGCCTCCGCGCCCAGGGCTATGTGTTCAACATCGAGCTCACCTTCCGCGCGCAGCGGGCCGGCTTCCGGGTCACCGAGGTGCCGATCACCGACCACGAGCGGACGGCCGGCGAGAGCAAGATCTCGCTGGGGATCGCGATCGAGGCGCTGTGGCTGATGCCGGTGCTGCGGCTGCCTAGTAGGGCCAGTTTCCGCCGCGGTGCCCAAGCAGGCGCGTCACCGGCCGCAGGCCCGCCAGCAGCAGGGCCTTGATCACGCCGTTGCGCAAGAAGTACGGCATCCCCGCGAGTTGCGCCAGCGCGTTGCGGGCCACCGCGGCCCCGTCCAGCCGCTCCCGGCGGTACTCGGCCAGCGAACCGGTCCGGCCCCGGTAGCTCCAGGAGCGCGACAGCGCCAGCAACCGCAGTTGCACCAGCGTCACCCCGACGGCGTTGAACGCGTCGTGGATCAGCATCGAGCCGCCGGGAGAGACGCGCGCGCCCCACTGGGTGATGTCGCTGAGCGCAGGCGCGTAGCGGTGGGCGCCGTCGACGTAGAGCATCGCGATCGCCCCGTCCACCGCCGCCAGCGCATCCTCGGAAGGGGTCCGCACGTGGCGGACACGCTCCTGTACGCCCGCCCGCTCCAGGTTGACGTGAAAGGCCACGTAGTCCTGCTGGCCGCGGTCGGAGTCGGAGTCGATCTCCTGGGGCCCGCGGTCGCCGCCGCCATGCGGGTCGATCGCCACCACCTCCACGCCTGCGGGGGCCGCGGTGGCCAGCACCGTGGTCGAGCGCCCGCGGAAGGAGCCGATCTCCACGATGCGACCCGGCGCCCGCACCCGCCGTGCGGCCTCCCACAGGCGACCGGCCTGATCATCGGTCAGCCAGCCCTCCACCTCCTCCACCAGCGCCAACGCCCGGCTGAGCTCCGGCTCGCCGCCCGTCGCCCGCTGCGCCGCCGAGGCGCTCAATCGGCGCCCTGCCGGCAGCATCCGCCTGACCCCGACCGCGGCCAGGCGCCGCTGGATGACCCCGAGCGTGGTGGCCGCGGTGCGCTCCCACGTGAACGTCTGGGACCGGCGCCGCGCCGCGGCACCCATGGCCTCCCGCAGCGCGGTGTCGGCCAGCAGCTCGCTGAGGCGGCGGCGCAGCTCGGGGAGGTCGTCGGCCAGGATCCCGGTCTCGCCGTCGACGATCGAATCGCGCAGGCCCCCGACGGCCATCGCCGCGCTGGGCGTGCTGCACAGGGCCGCCTCCATCACCGTCAGCGACCAGCCCTCCGAGGCCGAGACCGTGACGTGGATCCAGGCCCGCTGGTAGAGCTCGGTCTTGGTCTGCTCGTCCACGAAGCCGTGCACGCGAACCCGCGAGCCCAGCCCGCGACGGGCGATCTCGTCGTCCAGCGTCTCGCCGTGATCGCCGTGGCCGGCGATGTCCAGCGTCACCCCCGGCAGCTCGGTGAGCATGTCCAGCAGCAGCTCGATGCGCTTGTAGGCCTTGAGTCGGCCCACGTAGAGCAGCGTCGGCCCGGGCGAGCGTCCGACCCGCACCTCAGGGGCGACTCCGACGCCGCAGTGGGCGATGGTGATGTGATCCGCGGGCACCCCGTCAATCGTGACCAGCTCGTGGCGGGCGGTAGCCGAGATGGTCAGGAACGGCACCCGCCGGTAGAGCAGGCGCAGCGGCAGCTCCTCCAGCACGGCGGACAGGAACCGGCCGCGGCGGCGGCCGAACTCGCCGATGAACAGGTCACGGTGGGGGTGATGGACGAGGGCCACGCGGGGCTTGCGCAGCCACAGCGGCGTCAGGAACGTGATCCCGTTGATGACCTCAAAGACGACGTCGGCATCCCGCCCCAGCCCCCGCAGCACCGCCCCGGCGGCGCGCGGGAACACCGATCCCCGTCCACCCATGCGGTGCACGACCAGGTTCGGCGTTACCTGCTCGACGGGCAGGCAGCCGGGGTACTCCCCGGCGACCAGCGTCACGTGGTGGCCCCACTGCGCCCAGCGGGTGAGGTTCTCGTAGACGTTGACGCCCGTACCGCCGCCCTGCGGATGGGTCCAGTCACGATCGGCCAGGACGAGGATCCTCAGCGGCGGGCCATCCGCCGGCGTCGGAAGCGCCTCGCCGACTCCAGGATCTGCGCCCGCCAGGAGCGCGTCGACCGACCCGTATTCGGTGCTCATCTCCACGACGGGAGGCAACTCTACCGGGTGCCCGAGGGGCCGATACCATCGCGCCGGTGAAGCGGCCGACCCTCATTGCGGCCGTGATCTACGCGGTTCTGGCGGCGCTTATGGTGGGTCAGGGCCTGCTGCCCGGACGCACCCTTTCGGGGTCAGACTGGGCGCTCAGCTCGGTGCCCTGGGTCAGCACCAAGCCCGCCAGCGTCCCCGGGCTGGGTACCAACTACGAGCTGGCCGACTCGGCCGACGTGTTCCAGCCGTTCCTGCAGTACACCCGCTCGCGGCTGCCCTCGGCCCCGCTGTGGAACCCTTTCGTCGGAGTCGGGCGGCCGTTTCTGGCCGACGGCCAGTCGGCGGTGCTCTCGCCCTTCAGCGTGCCGTCCTACGTCCTGCCGTTCTGGAAGTCGCTGGCGGTGGTGGCGATCCTCAAGCTGTTCCTGGCCGCGCTGGGGACCTTCCTGCTCGCCCGCGCGCTGGGCCTGCGCTTCGGTGGCGCGCTGCTGGCCGGGTTGGTGTTCGCCTTCGGCACCTACTTCGTCATCTGGCTGGCTTGGCCGCTGTCGAGCGTGTTCGCGTTCATCCCCTGGGCGCTGGCCTTGACCGAGCGCCTCGTCCGCCGCCGGGATCGGCTTACGGCGGCAGGGCTGTCGGTGGTCATCGGCCTGCAGTTCCTCGGGGGCCACCCCGAGAGCAGCTTTCACCTGGCCTTGGTGACGAGCGCGTTCTTCGTCTTCCGGCTGCTGGCCCACCGCCACCGCGACCGCCGCCGCGCTCCGCCGGCCCCCGCGTCACCCCTGCGGCCGATCCTCTTCTTTGTCATCGCGATGGCCGGGGGGGCGGCGCTGGCCGCGCTGGTGCTGGCCCCGTTCGCGGAGTTCGTGCTGCACTCCGGCGACCTGGCCCGGCGCCAGCACGTCGCGGCCAGCTCCTATCCGGCCAAGTACCTCGGGGCGCTGTTCCTGCACGACTACTGGGGCCGCCCGACGCAGATCGACCTGGAGCCGTTCACGGTGATCCGCGGCTGGTACGCCGGCGCCGCGACGCTGATGCTGGCGCTCGTGGCGCTGCTGCGCCGGCGCCCCGGCGAGCGGCTGGTGATCGCGCTGTTCGCGCTCTTCTGCGTATGCATGGTGGTCCACATCGAACCCGTGGTCGGCCTGGTCGAGGGGCTCCCCGTGTTCAGCGCCGTGCACAACGAGCGGTTGCTGATCTACTTCCTGCTCTGCCTGGCGCTGCTGGCGGGCTGGGGGCTCGACGATCTCAGCGCGACGGGGCGACCTTCGCTCCCCTCCCGGCGACTGGCGTTGGGGGCCTGCGCGGTGACCTTCTGCGTTCCGGTGATCTGGATGGTGCTCGCGGGGACGCTCAGCCTCCACGAGCTGGGCGCGGGCCTGCGGGTGGCCTGGGGCTTCGAGCATCCGCCGGCGGCGCCTCCGGGGGTCTCGGCGGACTTCGGCTCGGTGGGTGCGATCGTGCGTGACAGCGCGCTGCTGATGTGGCTGCCGCTGGCGGGTGCGGGCCTGGTGCTGGTGGCGCTGCGCCTATGGCGCCCGCGGATGCTGGGCACCGGGGCCTTCGTGGCGCTGATGGTGCTAGTCGTGGCGGTGGACCTGTTCCGGGCCAACATGGGCTTCAACCCGGCGATCCCCACGCGCACCGCCAGCCCGCCGCTGACCGGGGCGATCCGCTACCTGCAGTCCCAGCGACCAGCGCGCTTCATCGGCGTCAGCACCGACGCCGTCACCCAGCCGCTGCCCTCGGACTTCGCCATGCGCTTCGGCCTGTTCGACGCCCGCGGGTACGACTTCCCGGTGGAGAAGCACCTCGACGAGCTGTGGCGCGCCGACGTCGCCAACGGGGCGCTCCTCGACTTCACCCAGCCCGAGCAGTACGCCGGCGCCACCCCGGCCGCGCTGCGGGCGCTGTCGCTGCTGAGCGTCCACGACCTCCTCCTCGGCCCCCAACAGGCGGCCCAGCTGAAGCTGCACGGGCCCGGTCTGCGGATCGCCTACCGGGGTGCCGACGGCGTCGTCTACGCCAACGACCGTGCGCTGCCGCGCGTGTTCCTCGTCGCTTCTCAGCAGCCCGTGAGCGGCGACGCCGCGGCGCTGGCCACCGTCAGTGCCCCCGGCTTCGACGCCCGCCGGGTGGCTGTCACCGATCACCCGCTGCCGGGCCTTCCCACCGCCGCGGGCGGTGCAGCGACGAATCCCGGGAGCGGTAGCGCGCGCCTGCGCAGCTACGGCCCGGAGCGGATCGTGGTCGACGCCAGCGCCCCCCGGCACAGCCTGGTGGTACTGACCGACGACTTCTACCCCGGCTGGCAGGCCACCGTCGACGGCCGGGCGCAGCCGGTGCAACGCGTGGATCTGCTGCTGCGCGGGGTGAGCGTCGGCCCCGGCCAGCACACGGTGGTGCTCCGCTATGTCCCGGCGAGCTGGCGGATCGGCTGGATCGTGAGCCTGGTCGCGGTACTGGCGCTGGTCGCGGTGCTTCTCAGCGCCATCCGGCTCCGCCGCCGGGGTACCTCCTCAGCGGCGGGTCCTGGGGCGCAGCAGCTTCAGTAGCACCAGCGCCAGCAGCACGATCGCCGTCACTCCAACCCAGTGGGCATAGATCAGCTGGGTGCCGTAGGTGAAGTTGTAGCCCCCGCGGTTGTCGGGCGAGGTGATGAGGTAAATGACGGGCACGGCGAGGCCGATCAGTCCCACGGCTGTGAGCGCCAGCGTCCGCGGGCCGTAGCCGCGCCACAGCACGAACGTCAGGATCGGGAACGACACGATGCCGGCGCGGATGGCGAACAGCGCCCCCAGCGGGATCGCCGCCAGCAGCGCCAGCGCGGCCGCCCGCGGCAGGGTACGGGGGTGTAGCCCGACCTCGACGAAGGCACGGGCCCGGACGCGCACCGACGCCGCCGCCGGCCGGCGCAGGGCGCCCAGGAGCACGAACAGCAACAGCAGCAGGCAGATCACCGCCGAGACGACGTAGGCGCTCTGCGCCCCGCCTTGGGGGCCGAAGGTGAAGGTGACGTGGTTGCAGCCCGCGGGTGCCGGCCAGCCGTTGGCGTAGGCGTCCACCACCTGCGGAGCCCCCAGGGAGCGTCCGTCGCAGGTCGCCTGCCAGCCCCGATCGAAGCTCTGCCCCAGCACCAGCCACGACGGACTCCGCAGCGACACCCGCACGCCGCTGACCGAGCTGTTGCCCACCTGCCCCGGGTCAAGGACGCTGCCGCCGGCGGCCGCGCCCCGTACCGGCATCGGTGCCGGTGAGCTCAGCCGCAGCAGGTCGACGCTGAACGGCGCCGGCAGCGAGCGGATCTCCTGGATGCCGGCGCCCATCGCCACCGTGGCGCTCGCCCGCCCGGGCGCGCCGCAGGGGCGTGCCCGTAGGGGCCGGCCGGCGTCGAGGTCCGCGAGCGTGCCCTGGGGCGCCAGCGGGACCGCGCGACCACCGACCGTTATCGCCGCCAGACCACAGGTCGAGTGCAGGGCGCCGGGCGCCGGGGTGCTCACCGGCGCCAGGCCGGGAACGGAGAGCCGGCCGATGGCCACCGCCTTGACCCTGCTCTGGCGCGCGGTGGCACCGGCGGGCAGCGCGGCCTGCAGAACCGTCAGGCGGAAGGCCTGCGCTCGGGCCGCCTGGGGCAACACCACCTGGCCGTCGGCGGCCACGGGTAGCGCCGGGGTCTGACCACCCGGCCAGCTCAGCTGCACGAGCGTCGGACGGCGGACCGGGAGGGTCGAGGGGAGCAGCCTGAGGCCGCGGAGTGCAAGCGGCCGCGGTGTCGTCCACCCGATCCATGGCGCCGGCGCCTCCGCCCCGTCCCAGAAGCCCACCCAGCCGGGTCCCGGTTGGCTTCCGAAAGCGCTCGAGGCCCGGAACCGGGGCTGATCCTGAAAGCGACTCGAAGAGGCGAAGCTCACGGGTCCGCGGAGACCAGCAAGACGGTCTAGCTCTGGGTCAGGGGAGCCCAGCGCGGGATACACCCACGCGTCCATCCGGTAGGAACGGGGCGCGGGCGCAAACACCACGCGGTCGATCTGCGCCTCCGGATCGCCGCGATCCTGGGGATCGTTGAGCGCGGTCAGGGTCCCGTAGGGGTTGCGTCGGAAGGGCTGATCGCCGGTGCTGCGCTCGAACAGGTAGGTGAGGCTGTCGTGCTCCAGGTTCCGGCCCGCCAGCGCCCGCCCCAGGACGATCGGGGCGCGCAGCGACTGGCTGACGTGCAGGCCCGGGACGCGGATCTCCCGCATCCCTCCCGGTCCGCCGAGGCCGTGGCGGGGCTCCACGACGTGATCGATCGTCACCCGCAGCGCCCGCACTGCGTGGAGGCCCAGGGCGATCCGCGTCCAGCCGCGGCCGACGGCGTGGCGAACCCCGTTGACATCCACCTCGCTGACCACGCCGTGGGCGTCGCTGAGCGGCAGCAGGTCCACGTAGGGAACGTCGCGGGGGGACGAGAAGCCGACCTCGATATAACGGCGGGATACCGGCAGGTAGCGATCCGCGATCCAGGCCGTGGCGGGATCGCCGTCGAGGGCGGCGATGGGGCCGTGCTCGGGGAACTGGAGCTGTCCCGGAGCGGTCGGCGCCGTGAGGTAGCTCGCGCCCTTGAGGACGGCAACGGTCTGCGCATCGGTGCCGGCGCTCGGGAACGGGTTGATGACGGCTTCGGTGTCGCGCACGGCATCGTCGCTGCGCAGCACCGGTCCCCGGTTCTGCTCGGTCGACTCCGGCAGGAACACGCGGCGGCGGTCGGAGTCCCCGACGACGAGGTCGGCGCCGGTGCCGGCCGCGGACTGGATCGTGCGCTGGCCCTGGTCGCCGGCGAACAGAAGCGGGGCCGACCCTGGGAGGGCACCGAAAGCGGCCAGGTCGGCCAGCGAGGTCGCGCCGCCGTCGAGGATCGTCGGGCGCGTGACGGGGTCCACGTGGACGATGCCGCGGGGGGAGGCGATGTCGTAGCGACGCACCTCGGGAAGCGCGACGGCACCATCTAAGTCCCCCTTGGCCGGCGGCAGCCGGCTCACGGGTCCGTAGGCGCGCGAGGGAGTGCCGAGCCCCTGTCCCGCCAGCACCCCGGCGGCGGCGGCCGGGTCGATCGCCCCGCTGCGGGAGATGTCGTCGTCGGCGCCCGTGATCACAGCCCCCACGCCCATCAACCGCAGCAGCGGCCCGAGCTCCCCGGGCAACAGGCGTCGCTGCTGCACCAGATCATCGACGGTGGTCAGCAGGTCGACCGCGTGCAGGTCGGAGTACGGAGTCTCGTAGCGGACGGCCACGGGGCGGTCGGTGAGCCGCGGCAGGATCGCGTCGATCGTCCCGCCCCAGTTGTAGTAGGCGAAGATCTGCCCGGGGGTGACGAGCGTGCGGGTGTTCGGCGGCAGCTCGCGGTCCAGTCCGTGGCCCGCCTGCGTCCAGGCGGGCGGGATCCGCTTCCACAACAGCTGCGTGTCCAGGGCACCGCCGCGCACGAGCGGCAGCGAGGCCAGCGCCAGCAGCACCAGGAACGACACCGGCGCCAGCACCCCGGCCACGCGCCAGCCGGGGGTGGCGGGCCGCAGCGCCAACCAGGCCCGGCCGCGCTGGGCGCCGAGGCCCAGCAGGCCGGCGAAGCCCGCCGCCACCAGCGGCGCCGCCTTGTTGGTCGTGCGCATGAAGCGCAGTACCAACACGTTGTGATAGATCCAGTCCATCCCGTGCCGGACGGGGGTGCCGTCGGGGAATCCGGCGATCATGATCACCAGACCCACCACCGCCATTAGCAGCAGGAACGGGGCGTAGCTCACCCGCCGCGCCCGCACGAAGCCGGCTACCGCCAGCGCCGGCAGCAGCAGCGACGCGCCCACCACCACGGGGTTGAACAGCAGCGTGGCGGCGTCGCTGAAGAACGGGCGGTTGGTCCCGAAGCCGACGCCGATGTACGAGGTCCAGTAGCCCATCAGCCGCAGCGACTCGGTGGCGCTGTTGGTGCCCCAGATCGAGGCCGGCTGCTCGGTGAACTGCAGGAAGTCGATGCCGTAGCGGACGTGGACGAGCAGCGGCACGATCCACCACAGGGAGGCGGCCACGCTGAGCAGGCCGATGCGCGCCAGGAAGCCACCGGCATCACGCCAGCGCAGGACGCCGACAGCGGCCTCGTACAGGAGCAGCACCAGCGGTCCCACCAGCATCCAGCCCACGACGGCGGCGTTGACCCCGCCTCCCGAGGAGGTGAGGATCAGCGCAAAGGCCGCGGCCCACCACCAGCCGCGCCAGCCACGCCATCCGCGGACCGCCCGCACCCCGTGGAAGGTGACCAGCAGTAGCCAGGGCAGTGCGGCGTAGCCCAGCAGCGTAATCGTCGTGCGGGCGGTGAACACGACCACGTAGGGGTTGAACAGGTAGAACGCTGCGGCCACCAGATGCACCGTCCGGCGCGGACGGCCCACCAGCGCGTCCAATAGCTTCAGCAACCCCCACACCGCCAGGCCGTACATCAGACCCAGCCACAGGCGCTGGACGACCCACGGGCTCAGCCCCAGGGAGTGCAGCACCGAGAAGAACGGCCCCATCGGCCACAGGTAGCCGCTGTACTGGGCGCTGTGGACCTCGCCCAGGTCGGTGGAGGGAGTCCAGACCGAGGCCACCGAATGCAGGAAGCGGCTCGGATCGACGTGCAAGTCGATCTTCGTATCCGAGGTGGCCCAACCCGGCTTCTGCCAGAAGGCCAGCGCCACGGACAGGAGCGTGAACGACAGCGTGATCAGGCGGTCACCCACCGGGCCGGCCCCGATGCGCACGGCTCGGGTGCTCATCGGCTGGCCGGAACCGGGGGGGCGAGCGCCTGCACAGCCAGTACGGCCTGCCGGTAGATCTGCGGATAGCGATCGCCGGTGACGAACTCCAGCACGGTCCAGTTCTCGAGGTTCTGTGGCTCCCGGAGCGCGATCTGCCGGAAGATCGCGACCGCTCGCCCCAGATGCTGGGCTTGAACCTGCACGAAGGCATCCAGCGTGTTGATCGCCTCATCGGGGTTCAGGAAGCGGGCACGGCCGATCTCGGCCCCCAGCGAGCTCGCCTGGGAGGCGTCAATCCTCGGGTGGGCGGCCAGGAACGCCTGCACCGTGGCCTGCTCGTGAAGGCTGCGCAGCACGAGGGCAAACCAGGCGCAGGCCAGGAGCGCCGCCAGCAGCAGCGCCCAGCGCACCAGTTGGATTCCCGCCCGACCGTGCCGGCTAGAGGGCAACCGGCTCACCTCCGGGCCGCTGAGGCGAGCTCAGCGGCGCGGACTGCGCCAGCAGCAGACCGGCCAGGACCAGGGCGAGGAGCGTCACGGCCGGCATCTCCCAGTCCCAGTCCAGCGGCGCATGGGCCACGTAGGCCACGCATCCCGCCAGCGGCGCGGCGGCACGCGCCCGAGCCAATCTGACCGCCGCGCGGCCCGCGGCTGCCACCCCCCAGAAGAAGGCGCCCAGCAGCGCGAGCCCCACGATCCCCAGCTCGGCGGCGGTCTGCAGCGGCAGCGAGTGGGCATCCAGCGCTCCCACAGCGTAGGGGCGCTCCCGCAGCCAGGCCACCGCCCAGCCGCCGGGCCCCGCACCTCTCAGCGGCTCCCGCTGGAACTCGTGCAGCGCCACGCGCCAGTAGTCGTAGCGATCGCTCTGCAGCGTCGTCAGCCGGGTGGCGCCGCCGGCAAGACGCCCTCCGGAGCCCTCCTTGGCGCCGGCCACGACCGCCAGCGCCAGACCGGCGCACACGAGCCCCAGGGCCAGCCATGGCGCTCTACGCGGCAGCGCCAGCCAGCCCGACGGCTCGCGCCGCGTCAAGTGCCCCTGCACCACCGCGCTGGCGACCATGATCGCCAGCACCGCCGCCAACGTGACCAGGCCCTGATGCTCGCGCGTGGAGAGCGACCCGGTCAGTGCGGTGACGCCTCGGAAGGGCGCCGCCGAGAGCGCCGCCAGAATCCCGGCCGCTAGCCCCAGCAACAGGCTCCACAGCACCGCCCGTTCCCGCGCGACCACGACGAGGCTGATCATCCCGGCCGCGCACGCGAACAGGGCTCCCCGGGAGAAGGTCAGGTACAGGCCGAGACCGAGCGGCGCGGTGGCCGCAGCCCCCGCCCGTCGCAGCCAGCCGGCGCGCCGCGGGTCTCCCGCCACCGCCACCGCCAGCACGAGTCCGATCGCGGCCAGCTCGCCCATCGCGTTCCAGTAGGTCAGCGGCTGTTCCAGCCTGCCCTCCGCCGAGGTTGAACGGGCGAAGTGCAGCAGTCCCGGCAGCATCCGCTCGGAGAGCCCGTAGCCCATCACGATCAGGGCGCCGGCCGCGAGGATGGGGGCGGCGGCCAGCTGCAGCTTCTCCTGGCGCAGCAACAGCGTGGCCCCCAGCAGCACGCCGACGTAGAGCACGAGCCGCTGCGCGGCCGCATATGCGGTCCCCGCCACTGGCGCCCAGGAGACCGCGACCATGGTCCAGACGGCGAGCAGGGCCAGGGCGCCGATGGCCAGCTGTAAGGACCTTCCGCCCAGGCGCGGGTCAGGCGAGCACGCGGCCGCCAGCGCCACGATCAGCCACGCCAGCAGCCCGGCCCACAGGCGCGGGCGATCGAAGTAGCCACCGGTGGCGAAGGCCAGGACGGCCGGCCCGCCCAGCAGGACGATTCCCGAGCCGACCAGGATCCCGCCGCGCAGAGTCCCGAAGGCCTCTGGTCTCAACTCTGACGAGGTCGCCGGTGCGCCAAAATCGCGAGCGAAAGCACCGGGGCAGTCTAGTGGTTGTCCCCGGGCGACCACTACTGCCTCCTCGACATGCTGGCTCCGAGCGGCCGACAGCTGGGATGGGACCAGCGCTCGACGGGGTGCGGGCCGTGGCCATCGCCCTGGTCATCCTGCACCACACCGCAGCGCTGCTGGTTCCCTCCTGGCAGCAGCGCTTCTTTCCCGGCGGCTTTCTCGGCGTGGACGTGTTCCTCGTGCTCAGTGGCTTCCTGATCACGACCCTCCTGCTTCAGCGACGCCATCGCGAGCCACGGCCGATTCTCTCGTTCTACCTGCGGCGAGTGCTGCGACTGGTTCCGGCGGTCCTCCTGCTGCTGGTGGCGAACCTGGCCTACGCGGCAGTCCACGGGGGCATGGCTGCGGCCCTTCGCTCGTTCGTGGTCGTCGCGGGGGCTTCACGCTCGTGGCGCTGGCCGCGGCGATGATGATCGTCGGCGCGCTCGACCAGGGCTCACCGCTGGGGCGGGCGCTATCGGCTCGCCCGCTGGTGCTCCTTGGCCGGCTCTCCTACTCGCTGTACCTGTGGCACTTCGGGGTCTTCCAGGTGGTGGCGGCTCACACCGCCCGGGGGCCGGCGCCGGCGCGGGTGCTGCTGGCCTGGGCGCTCACGACGGCGATCGCCGCCTTCTCCTACCGCTACGTCGAAGGCCCCGCGCTGGCACTCAAGAACCGGCTGGGAGGGAGACGGTGGCACTATGCGGCGCCGGCTGACGCGCCACCGGCTCCAGCGCCACCGCCGGCCGTCGCAGCAGCGCCCATCGTGAGCGCCGCTCATCCTGGCGGAAGCGAACCAGAACCGCCAGGGTCTTGACGCCGTACCTGACGCTCTCCGTGAACGACACCGAGGAGGCCTCCAGGAAGTACCGGGTGGGGATGGACAGCTCCACCACCCGGGCCTGACTGGCCACGATCTGGGCGAAGATCTCCTGGTCGAACACAAAGCCGTCGGAGTTGCGCAGGAACGGGATCCGGCGCAGGAAATCCACCGAGAAGGCTCGATAGCCGGTGTGATATTCGGAGAAGCGGCGGCGGAAGCCGAGGTTCTCGACCAGCGTCAGCACCCGGTTGCCGACCCACTTCCAGCGCGGCATCCCCCCGGCCACCGCCTCGTCCTGGAGCAGCCGTGATCCCAGCACGACGTCGGCCTGGCCCGCCTCGATCTGCGCGGTCATGTCCGCCACCAGCGCCGGGTCGTACTGATTGTCGCCGTGGACCATCACCACGATGTCGGCGCCGTCGAGCGCCGCCCGGACGTAGCAGGTCTTCTGATTGGCCCCGTAGCCGCGGTTGGTCGGGTGGGGCAGCACTTCCAGCCCCGCCCGCAGCGCCGCCCGCACCGTGCCGTCACGGCTGGCATCGTCGACCAGCAGGGCCCGGTCGATTGCCGCCACCGGCAGGGCGGCGGCCACCTGGGCGATCGTCCGCTCGGCGTTGTGGGCCGGGATCACCGCGTGCACCGTCTGGTCCCGTCCGCGGTCCTGCACGAGCGGCCGCGGCGGACGCAGCACCTCGACCCGCCGCGCCACGTAGGTGCGGTCATCGCCCAGCGCCAGGGCCAGCAGTCGCCGGGTGGGCAATGTCCCGGTGAGGCGGTGCAGAGCACCGGGCGCCGAGCGCAGCCGTTCGCCGAGCCCCGCCATCCAGTATCCGAGCGAGAACACGCGCACATAGTGGTGCTCGGCAGCCACGATCAGTCCCTGCCCGCTGAGCAACTCTCGCAGCGTGCGCCGCGGTACGAGGCAGTGGTGGGCGACCAGCAGGCTCCACCAGCGCCCACCGGCCAGCCTGGCGGTGAGCGAGCTGGGATCCGGCGTGGTGAGTACCAGCGCTCCCCCGGGGGCCAGCAGCTCGGCGCAGCGCCCGAGCGTCGCCACAGGATCGGAGAGGTGCTCGAACACGTCGGTCATCACGATCGCGTCGAAGCTCCCCTCCTTGAGCGAGACGTCCTCGATGCCGCCCTGGATCACCGGCAGCGCGAGCGTATCCCGCGCGTGGCGGCAGCCCTCGGCGGAGAGCTCCACCCCGCAGACCTCGTAGCCGCGGCCGCGGGCCTCGTCCAGCAGCAGCCCGTAGCCGGCCCCGACGTCGAGCAGCCGACCCGCCGGTACGTGGGTCGCCACTAGGTCCAGCAGCCGCCGCGCCGCCTGCCGGCGCCCCTGCTCCTCCAGCAGGTAACGATCGTCGCGCATGCGCCCGTAGAGCTCGTGCAGAGCCGCCTGATCGGGAAGCGAGGGCTGCTGCACCGTCCCGCATTCCCGGCAGCGGAACAGGTCACCGTGGGCGCCGCGAGCGTGCTGCGCCGGGGCAAAGCAGTCGGGCTGGAGCGGGAGGTCGTTCCCCGTACGGGTCAGCTGCAGCGCGCCGGCGCAGATCCGGCATCGGTTCTCCGACGGCATCCGGGGCGCAAGCTTAGAAGGTGGTTGCGCGACCGCCTGGGCCCAGCCTCTTAGGCTTCCGGCGGTGAGCGACCCCGCCCTCAGCCGTCGCGCCTACATACGTGCTGCTGCGGCGGGCGCCCTGCTGGCGCTGGTGCTGGACGTCCTGATGCTGATGGGCTGGCATCTGGACCCGCTGCGGCAGATGGGGCTGCTCGGCTCCTTCTACGACATCCAGGGGCGGGCGCTGCTGCACGGGCACCTGGCCGTTCCGGCCGGCAGCCTCAGCTTCGAGGGCTTCGTCGTCGGGGGACACACCTACGAGTACTTCGGGCTGGTGCCGGCGCTGCTGCGGATGCCCGTGCTGCTGATCACCCATGCGCTCGACGGGCGGCTCACACAGCTCTCGATGCTGCTGGCGTTCCTCGTGCTGTTACTCGCCGGGGCCCGTCTGGCCTGGCACGTCCGGGAGCTGGTACGGGGCCAGGACCCTCTGTCACCCTCCGAGCGAGTAGGGGCGTTCCTGCTGAGCGCCTCGCTGGGCGCCGGGGCGGTGCCGCTGTTCCTGGCCAGCTGGCCGGCGGTCTACCACGAGGCGGCGTTGTGGGGAGGGGCGCTGACGCTGGCGGCGGTGGATGCCGTGATGGCGGTGATCGTCAAGCCCTCGCCCCGCCGGATCGCCGGCGCCGGGCTGCTGGCGCTGCTGGCGGTAAACACCCGGGTCTCGGTGGGGCTGGCGGCGGTGATCGCCCTGGGTCTGCTGGCAGTGCGGGAGCTCTCGAGCGGGCGGAGCGGGTCGCGCCGCGCGGCGCTGCTGCTGGCGGCCGCGGTGGTGGCGGTGGCCCCGGCGATCGCGCTCAACGAGGTTCGGTTCCACAGCGCCTTTGGGGTGCCGCTGGACAAGCAGCTCGATACCGGGATCGATCCGGTTCAGCACGCGTTCGTGGCCGCCTACCACGGCTCCACGGTGGGCGCGCGGTTTCTCCCCACCACCTTGCTGGCGGCGGTGCGACCCGACGCGATCGGCACCGTCCGGGCATTTCCGTTCATCGGCCTGCCCCACGCCCCGCCGACGGTGGTGGGGCACGTGCGCTTCAACGCGCTGCTGCCCTCGCTGAGCGCGCTGACCTCGATGCCGCTGTTCTGCCTGCTGCTGGTGGTCGGCCTGGTGGGGCTCCTCCGGGTCCCGCGCACGCGGGTGCTGCTTAGCCTGCTGATCGGTGCCGGCGCGGGCTTCCTGCCGGCGCTCAGCTTCGGCTCGACTGCCACCCGGTACCTCGGCGACCTGCTGCCCTTCCTGTTCCTCGGCGCCTGCCTGGGGATGGCGGTCCTGGGGGAATGGCTGCCCCGGCGCCGGCGTGGCGCCGGTCGCACCGCCCTCGCCGTCCTCAGCCTGCTGGCGCTCCTGGGCTTGGCCGTCAACGGCGCCGTCGGGGTGGTGGATCAGGGTCTGCTGTCGGCCACGACGACAGCCGGGACGCGGGCGTCGTTCATCCGCCTGCAGGACGACATCGACCGGGGTCTCGGGCGCCGCCCCCATGGGGTGCTCACCGGAACCCGGCTTCCGGCGCCGGGGCCGGCGGGCGCGGCGGGCGATCTGTTCGTGCTCGGGCGCTGCGCCGGCCTCTACGCGCTCGGCCTGGGGGGCAGCTGGCTGCCGGTGGAGCGCACCGCGCGCTCGGGAGTGATCCGGCTGAGAGTGCGGTTCCCGGCGCCGGTCCGGTCGCGTCCGGCGGCGCCGTTGGTGACGCTGCTGGCCGCAGGTGACCCCCCGGTCGTGGTGCTGGCCGCCCAGCGGAGCGCTCAGGTGCTCCTGTCGATCCGGATTGGCCCGCGCACGGTCAGCGCCGGCGCTCCGGTGCTGGTCGCCCCCGGCCAGGCCGCCGAGCTCGTGGCCTCGATCGATCCCCTGGGCGGGAGCTCATTCCTGTCGGTGCGGTTGGGAGACGGGCCGCCGGTCGCCAGCGCGCCGGTCCCCTACCCGCAGCCGCAACAGCTAGTGCTGGGATCCGACCCTGTTGAGCACACACTGGGCAGGTTCGGCGGAACGGTGGTCGCCGTGTCCGAGCCCACCCCGGTGTGCCGGCTCATCGCCCGCCGGGCGCACCTGTTCTGAGGCCTCCATTGCGTCAGCGGTGCGATCCGCGAGCGGTGCGCATCACCAGGCGGGTCGAGGGCAGCGGCTGGCGCTCCCCGACCTGCCGGCGTGACTCGGGCTCCGAGGCCGCGGTCACCTCGGCCAGGATACCCTGACGGAACGCTGCGCGATCAAAGCGGGCCGCGTTCCGGGCACAGTCCTGAGGATCGACCGCGGCATCGTCGAAGTCCTGCACCGCACGGGCCAGCTCGTCCGCGCCGCCCGTCCAGAAGCAGCCGGTGACCCCGTCGACGATCGTCTCCAGCGCGCCGCCGGCACGGCGTGCTATCACCGGCCGGCCGGCGGCCTGGCTCTCCACCGCCGCGATCCCGAACTCCTCCACCGCGGTCATCACCAGCGCCCGTGCCCCCTGGAAGATCTCCGCCACGGCCGCATCGGAGAGCCGTCCGGTGAACTTGATGGTCTGACCCGCCATCCGCCGCAGTCCGCGCGCTTCAGGCCCGTCGCCGACGACGATCAGCGGGCGCCCCAGGCGATTGAAGGCCTCGACCGCCACCGCGATCTGCTTGTGCGGCATCAGCTCCGAGACGACGACGTAGTGGTCTCCGACCGGCCCCGGGGAGAAGCGGGCCGTCTCCACCGGCGGGTAGACCACGTGTGAGTCACGACCGAAGTAGGTCCGGATCCGAGCCTGGGTGGTGCGGGAGTTGGCGACGTAGCGGTCGGTCCGCTGGGCGGCGATCCAGTCCCACTGGCGCCAGCGGCGAAAGGCACCGCGCAGGAATGCCCGCGTGAACGGGTTGCGGCGCGCGAGGGTCTGCTCGCGGTCGTTCCAGGCGTAGCGAAACGGGTTGTGGCAGTAGCAGACGTGGACGCTGTTGACACCGCACAGGACCGCGTGGGCCCACGCCGAGGAGCTGGAGAGCACCAGGTCATAGCCCGAGAGGTCGAAGGACTCGATCGCGGCCGGATAGAGCGGCAACAGCGCTCGGAAGGTGCGCGCCGAAGGGCGCAAGCCCTGCAAGAAGGAGCTGTAGATGTTCCGCCCTGAGAAGCGGCCCTCGGTCCCCTCCTCGTCGTAGACGGCGGTGAAGATGTCCGCCTGGGGCCACATCTCGGACAGCTCGATGAACACGCGCTCGGCGCCGCGGACGTCGAGCAGGAAGTCGTGCACGAGCGCGACCCGCGGACCAGGTTGGACTGAGCTGGGCAACAGATCCACCGCCGGTAGTCTAAGAGCTGGATAGCCTGAGCTGCGCGATGGACCTGATCATGGCGGTCAGCTACTCGGGGGTGCTGGGCGGGGGCGAACGCGTGCTGCTCGACTTCATGCGCGGGCTGAACGGCGAGCTGCTCCTGGCGTGCCCCGAAGGGGAGCTGGCGGCGGCGGCGCGCCGCAGCGCGATCACGGTGCTGGCGCTGGCCTCGCGGCCCCAGACGCTGCGTGGCTCGCTCCCGGACCGGATGCTGGCAGGCGGTCGCCTGGTCGCCCATGGCCTCGAGGTGCGCCGGCTGGTCCGTGACCTCGACCCCGATCTGCTGGTGCTCAGCGGGATGCGCAGCGCGCTGGCGCTGCCGCTGCTCGCCGCGCGCCACCAAGCGAGGACGATCATCGACCACCACGACCTGCTGCCCGGGCCGGTGATCGCGCGGGCGGTGCGAGCCGCGGCCCGGCGCGCGGCACTGGTGGTCGTTCCCTCTCGGGCGGCCGCAGAGGACCTGGCTCTCGGTGAGCGGGTCGTGGTCATCCACCCGGGCGTCGACGTGGCCACGTTTCCGAGCGCCCCGGTGGCGGCGGAGGCTGCGACGGTGCTGCTGCTCGGCGCGATCGTGCCCTGGAAAGAGCCGGAGCTGGCGCTTGAGGCCTGCGCCCTCGCTCGCCGCCAGCTTCCCGAGCTGCGCCTGAGGATCGCCGGAGCGCCGCTGGACCCGGCCGGCCGGGCGCTGTTGGACCGGCTTGCGGCGCGTGCCGACCAGCCGGACCTGTCCGGTGCGGTGGATCTGGTGGGCGCGGTCGACGATGTGGCCGGCGAGCTGGCCCGCGCCAGCTGCCTGCTGCACTGCGCCGCCCGAGAGGCGTTCGGCCTGGGGATCGTGGAGGCGCTGGCCGCCGGGCGCCCGGTGGCGGCTCCGGCTGGCGGCGGTCCGCTGGAGATCCTCGATGCGTCCTGCGGGATCCTCTACCCCCCGGGCGACGCCCGCGCCGCCGCCGGGGCGGTGGTGGAACTGCTGAGCGACCCGCAGCGAGCGCGGGAGATGGGCCAGCGGGGGCGAGCCCGGGTCGAGCGCTGCTTTACGAGCACCGCGATGCAGGAGCGCTTTGCCTCCGCGGCAGCCATGACGATGGGCGGACGGCCGCGCGGATCGCAGCCGGGGATCGATCCGGCGGAGCTGGCGCTGGTGACCGTCACCCACAACTCGGCCGCTGAGCTGGAGGCGCTGCTTGACTCGGCCCAGCGCCACCTTCCCGGGGCGCGCGTCGTGGTGATCGACTGCGCCTCGCAGGACACCAGCCTCGCGGTGGCGGAGTCCTTCGCCAACGCCGCGCCGGTCCCGCTGGAGCAGAACATCGGCTTCGGCCGCGCCTGCAACCTGGGCCTGGCGCTCGTGCGCGAGCCGGTCAGCGTGCTGGTCAACCCGGATGTGGAGCTGCTCGACGACTCGCTGCTGGCGCTGGCCGCTCAGGCGCGCCGGGAGCGCCGGCTGCTCGCTCCCCTCGTGCTCTCCGGCGACGGATCCCGCCAGGACTCGGTGCACCCGCGCCCGGCCTCCCCAGCCGAGCTGCTGCGAGCTGTAGTTCCCTATACCGCGCTGCCGCTGAGCGCACTGGCGCCGTGGAGGGCACGAGGGGCGCGCAGGGTCGGCTGGGCGGTCGGCTGCGCGCTGGTGGCACAGACCGAGCTGCTGCGCTCACTCGGTCCCTTCGACGAGGGGATCTTCCTCTACGGAGAGGATCTGGAGCTGGGGCTGAGAGCCGCGGCGGCGGGAATCGAGACGTGGTTCTGCCCGCAGGCGCGAGTGCTGCACCACGGTGGGCACTCCACTTCGGTTGCGTTCGGCGGCGAGGCCTTCGAGCGGCTCGCGCGTACGCGCTGGGCCGCCGTCGGGCGGACGCTGGGCCCCGGCCCGCAACGCCGCGACCACGTCGCCCAGACGGTCACCTTCGCCTCCCGGATCGCCGCCAAGCGGCTGCTGGGGAAGAGCGCCGCGCGCGAGCGCCGGCAGCTCGCGGCGCTCCGACGGGCGCGATGAACGCCCCTCGGCGGCGATCAGATCGGCGCGGCCGGCGGCGGACCGTGCTGCGGGCCTGTGCCGGGGGGGCACTCGCCGCGCTCGTGGTCCTGCTGGTCCTCGCCGGCGGCTCACAGCGACCCGCGCCCCGCTCGCCCGGGACACCAGCCCAGCCGCCGGTGCCCAGCATCCCGGCGGTGCCGGCCGGAGCCCCGAGCCAGCCTGCCGTCACCCGCGTGCGGATCGGCGTGAGCGTCAACGGCCTGTTCAACGCCCCCGGCACTTCCGCCGCGCAGATCGAGGCCCAGCTCGGCGCCCTCCAGGCGACGGGCGCGACCGTGGCCCGCAGCGACGCGCTGTGGGAGTACGGCGAGCCCGCTGCCCCCGTCGGCGGCGTCCACCACTACGACTGGCGCTTCGACGATCGGATCGTCGCCGCGCTGGCCGTGCACCGGCTGCGGTGGCTGCCGATCCTCGACTACACGGCCGGATGGGCGCGCCTCTCGCCCGAGCTGCTGCACTCACCTCCGCGTGATCCGCGGGATTTCGCGGCGTTCGCCGGAGCGCTGGGGGCGCGGTACGGCACCGGTGGAGACTATTGGCGCTCGCATCCAGAGCTGCCGAGGCTCCCGGTCGATACCTACGAGGTGTGGAACGAGGAGGACAGTGGCGTGTTCTGGAGCCCCCAACCCGACCTCGCTGCCTACGCCCGGCTGTACGCGGCGGCGCGCAACGCGCTCATCGCGGTGGACAGCGGTGCACGCGTGATCGTCGGCGGGCTCACCTCCCCGAAGACCTCGATGCCGGCGCTCCTGTCAATCCGGCCGCAGTTGCGCGGTCACCTGGACGGGATCGCCATCCATCCCTACGCGTCGACGCCGCTCGGCGTGCTCGCCCACGTCCGCGACGCCCGCGCCACCCTATCCTCGCTTGGCCTCACCGGCGTGCAGCTGTACCTGACCGAGCTCGGCTGGACGGTCCACCCGCCCGGCAGCCAGCACTTCGTTCCGGAACCCCGGCGTCCGGGGTACATCATGCAGTCGCTCTCCGCCCTGGGGCACACCGACTGCGGGATCGCGGCGGTGATCCTTTACACGTGGGTGACCGCGGAGCGTAATCGCGCCGACCCCGAGGACTGGTTCGGCATCCACCCTGTCACCGGCGCCGCCAGCCCCGACACCGAGGCGTTCACCAGCGGCGTGCGGCAGGCGAGCGAGCGCGCCCCCGCGGTGGCGCTCTGCCAGTAGCCGGCGACCCTCCCAGCAGCGCTACGAACCACCCTGCCGGTCGGCCTGCAGCAGCTCGCTCAAGCTCGCGTGTGTCAGCTCCGCAGTGCGCTGCCAGCTCATTGCGGCCGCTCGCCGGCGCCCAGCGGCGCTCAGCCTGGTGCGCAGGGCCTCCCGGCTCACCACGCCCAGCGTGGCCTCGATCCAGCCCCGAGCATCGTCGGGATCGACCAATAGCCCGGCCTCACCGACCGTCTCCGGAAGGGCACCCGCCCGCGCTGCCACCACCGGCACGCCCGCGGCCATCGCCTCCAGGCACGGCAGCCCGAAACCCTCGTAGCGGGAGGGCATGACCAACGCCCGCGCGCCGGCATAGAGCGCGGGAAGGTGCTCGTCGGGCACATAGCCGATCCGGTGGATGCCGGCCTGCTCGCCGCGCAGGTATCCCCGCCCCGAGCCGACCTGGACGAGCTCCAGCCCCTGCTCGCCCAGCGCCCGCGCCACTGGCTCCAGGGCGGCGAAGTTCTTGCGCTGCGAGCTCGTCCCGACAGCCAGCACATACTCGCGCCGGAGCCCGTAGCGCCGGCGCACGGGCGCGGCGTCGAGCGTCGCGGCGAAGCGCTCGTCGACGCCGCCCGGCACGATCCGGATCCGCTCCGGCGAGAGCTCCAGCAGCTCGACGAGCTCGTCCCGGGAGAACCGTGAGACGGTGATAACGAGCCTGGCACGCCGGGCCAGCAGCGGCAGCATCCGGCGCTGGTAGGCGACGTACTCACGTGAATATGCCTGTGGATGGCGCAGCGCGGCGGCGTCGTGGATGACCACGACGCTGCCTCTGGAGATCACCGGCGCGAGATTCGCCGGAGAGTACAGCAACGCACACTCCCGTGCCGCCGCGGGAAGCACCGCCTGCTCCCACAGGTGCCCGGCTCGGTGCGCTAGTCCTGCCGCAGGACGGATCACGCGGTAGCGCCCGGGATGCAGCGCCGGCAGCCGCGCGGCCATCTCCCGGGCGTAGCGCTCGACCCCGCCGATCTGGCGCCGCACGGCGGCGCGCCCGTTGATCGCGATCCCGCAGCGCGCGCCCACCGGCGCGGAACGCACCCGGTGGTGGGCCTACTGGCCCTGCGCCCGCCGGCGCACGAGCACTCCGCCACCCGCCATGCCGGCACCGAGGAGCGCCACGAGCCAGACGTTCATGCCCGTGCGGGGCAGCGTCCCGGCGCTGCTCTGGCCGCCGACCGTGCTGGAGGTCGACCCGGAGGTGGAGGTGCGGGCGCTGGCCGACAGCCTCGGGGACGAGGAGGATGACGCAGTCACGCCCGATGAAGACGAGCCGGTACCCGAGGACGTACTCGACGGGGACGGGGCCGAGGATTCGGAGGTCGTGCTGTGGGTGGAGCGGTGGGTCGAGCCGGGAGCGGTCCCGGTGGGGTGGGTTCCGGCCAGCGGGTCGGTGTACTGCTGGTCGCCGGCCGAGGTGGCCAGCGCGACGGCGGGGCTCGCGAGCGCGAGCGCCGCCAGCAGGATCATGATGACTCGGAGCGGGCGCATGGGGCGCGAGTATGGCACGGTGGCCTGGGCGCTCTCGCCACCGCTCGGAGCAGACCGCGACGGGATCCTGGCAAATCCCCGTTTTGCAGGATTCTTTGCAAGACCAGGAGGTTCGGGTGCGGAGCCGACGGGTCGTGTTACGGTGGCCGCGGCTACCCCCGGAGTGCTCTTCCGCCAGGAGCATCCCCCCGGCGCCGTGCCGGGCCGCACCGCCGCTCTGCGGCCTCCCACCATGCGTCTACTTCCGAACCGACACCCCCTCAGCCTGCGCCTGCTCGCCGCCACGGTGGCCTGCCTCGTGCTCCTGGCAACCGTCCTGACCGCCCGCAGCGCGGGGGACCTCCAGAGCCGGATCGACTCCAGCCGCTCAGCGATCGGCAGCCTGCGCTCGGCGATCGCCGCCGACAGCGCCCGCATCGGGGCGACCGCCGGGGGGCTGCAGGGGGCTCAGCGTCACCTCGACGGACTTCAGGGGCAGTTGAGCCAGCGCCAGGCGCAGCTGGCTCGCACCCAGCGCAGCCTGCTGAGCGCGCGTGATCGGCTGGTGGCGCTGGAGAACCGGATGCAGGCGGCCACACGCGCGCTGGCCACCAACCTGCGCGGCAACTACGAGGGCAGCCGTCCGGATCTCGTCAGCGTGATCCTGGAGGCTCGCGGGTTCGCCGAGCTGCTCGAGCGGGTCAGCTTCCTGCAGCGGATCGGCAACCAGGACGCCACGATCCTCGGCCTCACCCGGAGCGCCCGCGCCGCCGTACTGCGGCAGGCGATCAGCCTGGCCGTGCTCGAGCGGCGCGACCGCACCCTGACCGAGCAGGTGCTCGCGCGGCGAAACCAGGTCGCGGTCCTGCACGGAGCACTGCTGCGCCGTCAGATCGCCCAGCTCGGGACGAGGGCCGGCGACTCCTCCAAGCTCCACTCGCTGACCGGGCAGCTGGCTGGCCTGGAGGCCCGGGCGGCGGCGCAGGCCAGGGCGGCGGCGGCGGCCGCGGCGGCCGCGCCGGCCCCTGCGGCCCGCGGTGATGCCGGCGGCGGTGGCGCTTCGTCGGGCGGCGCTGCGAACGGCGGCGGGGCTCCGGGAGGGATCGCCGTCAACACCGGCGGGATGGTGCAGGCGCCGGCGGGCGCGCCGGCGGCGGTGTCGCAGGTCATCGCCGCGGGTAACGCGATCGCGACCCTGCCCTATGTGTGGGGCGGCGGCCACGGCTCCTTCCACGACAGCGGCTACGACTGCTCGGGCTCGATCAGCTACGCGTTGGCGGCCGCCGGGCTGCTCAGCTCGCCGCTGGACTCCACCGGCTTTGAGAGCTGGGGGCAGGCGGGACCGGGTCGCTGGATCACCGTCTACGCCAACGCCGGGCACGCGTTCATGGTGGTGGCCGGTTGGCGCTTTGACACCGTGGCCCTCCAGCAGGGGGGCACCCGGTGGTCACAGTCGATGACCGACACCTCGGCCTACGTGGCCAGGCATCCTCCGGGCCTGTAGCCCAGCCGGCGAGATCAGTGCCCACTGGCGGCTACGTGGCCGGCCAGGGTGGCGAGCGTCTTCTTGATCTGGTCGCGGACGCCCGGGTCGGTGAGGAGACCGTCTGGCCCAACGGCATCGCGCGTCACCGGAATCCAAACGCAAGCCGCTTCGACAACGTCGGCGTGGACGTATCCGAGCACCTTGCGCAGCGAGTCATGAGCATCCGCTGCGCCCGTCGGCGCGGCCGGCCCACCGGGGCGGTGAACTTCAGCGGCGGACTCATGAGCTGGACCCAGGATCAGCCCCGGCCCGAAGGTCAGACGAAGACGGTGCTAGGAGCAAAGTAAGAGCGCCCCGCGGGCCTGGCGGAGATCACCGCTGCCCCGGGCCGCAGGTCCTAGAGTACGGTGCCGGACCACCGATCAGGAGAACCAGTTGAGCCAGAACAGCTTTGACGCCCGGGGCCGCCTGACGGTGGGCGAGCGCGACTACGAGATCTTCCGCCTGGATGCACTGCAGTCGAAGTTCGACGTCGCCCGCCTGCCGTTCTCGCTCAAGATCCTGCTGGAGAACCTGCTGCGCAACGAGGACGGTGAGACGATCCGCGCGCGGGACATCGAGGCTCTGGCGAGCTGGAACGCCAAGGATGAGCCGAGCGAGGAGATCTCGTTTACGCCCGCGCGTGTCGTGATGCAGGACTTCACCGGCGTGCCCGCGATCGTTGACCTGGCCGCGATGCGCGACGCGATGCAGGACATGGACGGGGACGCCGCCAAGATCAATCCGCTCGTGCCCGCCGAGCTGGTGATCGACCACTCCGTCCAGGTGGACGCGTTCGGCACCAGAGAGGCGTTCGGGCGCAACGCCGAGTTGGAGTTCGAGCGCAACCAAGAGCGCTACGCATTTCTGCGCTGGGGCCAGGGCGTGTTCGACAACTTCTCCGTGGTACCGCCGGACACCGGCATCGTCCACCAGGTCAACCTGGAGTACCTGGCCCGCGTGGTGTTCATCGACGACGAGCGCGGACGGGCCTATCCCGACACTCTGGTCGGCACCGACTCGCACACCACGATGATCAACGGCCTCGGCGTGCTCGGTTGGGGCGTGGGCGGGATCGAGGCCGAAGCGGCAATGCTGGGGCAGCCGATGTCGATGCTGATCCCGCAGGTCCTGGGCGTCAGGCTCACGGGCGAGCTGCGCGAGGGCGCCACCGCCACCGACCTGGTGCTGACGGTCACCGAGATGCTTCGTGAGCACGGAGTGGTGGGCAAGTTCGTGGAGTTCTACGGCGCCGGACTGGCCAACCTGCCCCTGGCCGACCGGGCCACGATCGGCAACATGGCCCCGGAGTTCGGCTCCACCTGCGCGATCTTCCCGATCGACGCCGAGACGCTCCACTACCTGGCGTTCTCCGGCCGCCCGCCGGAGCTCATCGAACTGGTGGAGGCTTACTCCAAGGAGCAGGGGCTATGGCACGACGAGGACTCCGAGGAGCCGACGTTCACCGAGACGCTGGAGCTCGACCTGTCCGAGGTCGTACCGAGCGTCGCCGGCCCCAAGCGCCCCCAGGACCGGGTGTCGCTGACCGAGTCCAAGGCATCCTTCCGGATGGCGCTGGAGGGCTTCCTCCCCGAGGCCAGCAAGGAGGACGAGGCAGGCGAGGAGAGCTTCCCCGCCAGCGATCCGGTCTCCACCCACCATGCCAACGGCCCGGGACACCAGCCCGAGGGCAGCCGGATGGCTCGAGCGCGGCCTGGACAAGCGAGGCCGGATGCCGAGCAGGCCGCAAGCTCGAGCGGGGGCGCCCAGGTCGCGGAGCGCGTGAGCGCGCACGTCCCCGTGACGCTCTCCGATGGCACCGACACCGAGCTCGACCACGGCCACGTCGTGATCGCGGCGATCACCAGCTGCACGAACACGTCCAACCCGTCGGTGATGCTGGGAGCGGGGATCCTCGCCCGCAACGCGGTGCAGAAGGGCCTGAACGTGAAGCCGTGGGTCAAGACCTCGCTGGCGCCGGGCTCCAAGGTGGTGACCGAGTACCTGGAGCGGGCGGAGCTGACCGAGTACCTGGAGGCGCTCGGCTTCCATCTCGTCGGCTACGGCTGCACGACCTGCATCGGCAACAGCGGCCCGCTGCCCGAGGAGATCTCAGCGGGCGTGGACGAGGGTGACCTCGCGGTGGTCTCGGTACTGTCGGGCAACCGCAACTTCGAAGGCCGGATCAACCCCGACGTGAAGATGAACTACCTGGCCTCGCCGCCGCTGTGCGTCGCCTATGCCCTGGCCGGGACGATGGACATCGACCTCCTCGACGAGCCGCTGGGCGAGGACGAGGACGGGCAGGACGTGTACCTCAAGGACATCTGGCCCAGCAGCGCCGAGGTGGCGGAGGCCGTCGAGCATGCGGTGCAATCGGACATGTTCCGCAAGAGCTACGCCGAGGTCTTCGACGGCGACGAGCGGTGGAACTCGCTGGAGGTCCCTACCGGCAATCGGTTCGCCTGGAACGAGGACTCCACCTACGTCCGGCGGCCCCCCTTCTTCGAGGACCTGCCGGCCGAGCCCGAGCCCCTGACCGACATCGAGGATGCGCACGTGCTGGCGGTGCTCGGTGACAGCGTCACCACCGACCACATCTCCCCGGCCGGCTCGATCAAGCGGGACAGCCCCGCCGGCAGGTACCTGACCGAGCACGGCGTCGAGCCCAGGGACTTCAACTCCTACGGCTCCCGCCGCGGCAACCACGAGGTGATGATGCGCGGGACCTTCGCCAACATCCGCCTGCGCAACCAACTGGCGCCAGGCACCGAGGGCGGGGTCACGCTGTATCTGGGGGGAGAGGACGACGGCGAGCAGATGGCGATCTACGACGCCGCCATGCGCTACGCGGAGGAGCAGACACCGCTGGTGGTGCTCGCCGGTAAGGAGTACGGCTCGGGCTCCTCACGTGACTGGGCGGCCAAGGGCACGCGGCTGCTTGGAGTTCGGGCGGTGATCGCGCAGAGCTTCGAGCGCATCCATCGCTCCAACCTGGTCGGGATGGGGGTGCTGCCGCTGCAGCTCGCCGAGGGCGAGTCGGTGGAGTCCCTGGAGCTGAGCGGTCACGAGCGGTTCTCCATCGCGGGACTCAGCGACGTCGAGCAGATCCCTCGTGAGGTCACTGTCCACGCCGACGACAACGAGTTCACCGCTACGGTGCGGATCGACACGCCCCAGGAGCAGCGTTACTTCCACCACGGCGGCATCCTGCAGTTCGTGCTGCGGGATCTGCTCGCCGGCTAAACCGTGGCACCCCCCGAGCTGCTCATGAGCCTGCTCAGCGCCACCGGAACCTCCGGCCAGGAGTCGGGTCCGGCGCGCGTCTGGCGCGAGGGGTGCAGCGCGTGGGCCGACGAGGTCGGCGGCGACGTGGTGGGCTCCTCGTTCGCCCGCGTGTGCGGGAACGCCTCCGGACGGTCGCTGACCGTGGTCGGGCACATCGACGAGATCGGCGTCCACGTCACCCACATCGACGACGGCGGCTTCCTGCGCTTCGGAGAGGTGGGCGGCTGGGACCCGATCGTGCTCGTCGGTCAGCGCGTGGTCATCGCCAGCCGGAACGGACCGATCACGGGCGTCATCGCTCGTAAGCCGATCCACCTGATGAAGGGCGACGAGCGCAAGCAAATGCCCGAGATCAAGGACCTCCACATCGACATCGGCGCCCAGGACGCCGACGAGGCGCGCGAGCGGATTCGAATCGGCGACGCCGCGGTGATCGACGTGGCCCCGGTGGAGCTGCCCGGCGATCGCATCGTCTCCCGCGCGCTGGATAACCGCGTCGGCTGCTTCGTCGCCGCGGAGGCGGCACGGATCGTCTCCGAGCGTCACCGGGCGCCCGGTGACATCACCGCGTTGGCCGTAGCCCAGGAGGAGACCAGCTTCGGCGGCTCACGCACGAGCGCGTTCGCCCACGGCCCCGACGTGGCGATCGTCGTCGACGTGACCTTCGCCACCGATCAGCCCGGGGTGGAGCTCGGCCAGATCACCAAGCACGAGCTCGGCTCCGGACCGGTGATCGCTCGTGGCACGACCCTGCATCCGCTGGTGTTCGAGCTGCTCCACGAAGCGGGAGAGGCGGCCGGGATCCCGTTCACGATCGAGTCGCTGGGCCGGGCCACCGGCACCGACGCCGATGCCTTCCACCTCTCCCGCGCCGGCGTGCCCACGGGGCTGGTGACGATCCCGCTGCGCTACATGCACTCTCCCGTGGAGATGGTCTCGCTGTCCGACGTCGAGGCGGCGGCGCGCCTGATAGCCGAGTTCGCCCTGCGGCTGCCGGCGGACGCGTCGTTTGAGCGCTGAGCGTCGGTGGCCCGGCGGTGACGGTGGCAACGGCGGACACCACCTTCCTGCTCTTCGACATCGACGGCACACTCGTCTCCGGCGCCACCGAGGCCCACCGCCTGGCGCTGCACGGCGCGCTGAAGTCCGTCCACGGGGTGGATGCGGAGCGGGTGCGGGGTCCGCTCTCCCCCGCCGGGCGCACCGACGGTGAGATCGCCAGGGTGATCCTGCTGGAGGCGGGAGTGTCGGCCGAGCGGATCGACCACCGCGCCGACCGGGTCCGGCAGGAGTGCTGCCGGATCTATGCCGAGCTGGCCACCGCAGACCTCTCCCACACGGTCCTTCCGGGCATCCCGGCCCTACTGGCGGAGCTGACCGCGCGCGAGGACCTGATTCTCGGGCTGGTGACCGGGAACTTCGAGCCGGTGGCGCGACTGAAGCTGGCCCGGGCGGGGATCGGAAGCTGGTTCGCCGGCTGCCCGGGAGGGTTCGGCTCGGACTCCGAGGACCGCACCGCCCTGCCGGCGATCGCACGCCGGCGCGCGGGCTCACGCGGACGGCCGCATCCTCGCGCGCGAACGATCGTGATCGGCGACACACCGCGGGACATCGCCTGCGCGCGCGCCGACGAGCTGCGCTGCGTGGCGGTGGCCACCGGTCCCCACCCAGCGCAGGAGCTGCAGGCTGCGGACTGGGTGGCGCAGGACCCGGCGAATCTGAGGCAGATCCTCACCCAAGCGGTGATCGGCGGCGCCTGATTCAGGCCCTGGGGACCCTGACTGGCGCTCAGCCTCAGCGACCTCGCTCCAGCCTGCGAGAGCTTTCCTCAGCCAGCCAACTGGCGGTCGGTGTACCCAAGCCGAGTGCCCCTGAGGATGCGCGAACCCGCCACCCGATAGTACGTCCGCCCAGTCGCCTGCTGGTCGCCGGTGACGACGCGAGCCAACACCACCGCTTGGGCCGCACCGACCAGCAGGCAACCGCCGGTGACCCGGAGTCCCGCGTCCCAGCCGGCGACCACTCCGACGGCCACGGTCAGCACCACGACGATCGCCGCGATGTGCCAAAGCGGAGTGGGCTCGCCGGACCCGATGTCGCCCTGAGCGTGCTCGTGACTTCCAGCGATCGAGCGTCGTACGCTGCGCGGCCCGAGCCACAGGAGCAGAGCACCGACTATGAGCAGCTGCGCGATCGTGCTGCCGGGGCCACGCCGAGCCTGAGGTGTCGCGGCCAGCAGCACCACCGCCCCGAGAGTGCCGCAGGACGCGAGCACGGCTCCCTCCAGACGCAGCCGCTGCAGATAGGTCGGTGCCGCCAAGATCGGCGGCGAGTGTGGCAGACCGCGGGTACCGTGCGCTGAGCATGCTCGACCAGGCGATCCGCGCGCGGCTGGAACCGACTCTGGACCGTGGCGCCGGGTGGATGTCGGCGGCGGGCATCTCGCCGCAGGTGCTGACCGCGGCGGGATTGCTCGCCGGCATCGCCGCGTGCGTGGCGGCCGCCACCGCGACGTGGGGCGTCGCGCTCGTCCTGTGGCTGCTCAACCGGCTGCTCGACGGCCTCGACGGGCCGCTGGCGCGCCGTCGCGGCGCCACCGAGCTCGGCGGCCTGCTCGACTTCGTAGCCGATTTCGTCGTCTACTCGGGCTTTGTCGTCGGCGTGGCGATCGCCGAGCCAGGCGCGCGGTTGGCCTGCGTGGTCCTGCTCGCCACCTATCTGGTCAACAACGTGGCCCTGCTGTCCTTCTCCTCGATGATCGAGCGACTGGGCCTGGACATCGGAGACGAGCGATCGCTGCGGCTGACTACCGGGCTGGCGGAGGGGGCCGAGACGATCGCGGTGTACCTCCTCTTCTGCCTGCTGCCCGGTGCCAGCGAGACGATCGCCTGGGCGTTCGCCGGCGTCGTCGCGCTGACTGCTGGGCAACGGGTCGCCAACGCCGCGCGGACTCTGTCCGGACGCTCCACCGGCGACGGTCACGGCGGTCCGGTGAGCAGGCACAGCGACGCGTAGCCCCGAGTGCAGACCCGGCCCCGACGAGGTGGCAGCCCGGCCCCTTCGAGCTCTGCCGCCGGGTCCAGCGCGCACCATCCCGACGCCTGACCGGCCACGCGGCCAAGCGTGCGTTGGGCGGGAGCGAGCAGCGGGCCACCGATCAGCCCGCGGGGGTGCAGGAGCGAGACGAAGACGGCGCGGCCACGCGGTCGTAGGACGCGGACGATCTCCGCAAGCACGGCCCGCCGCGCCGGCCGGTCGAGCACGTGCAGCAGGTAGGCACAGGTGACGATGTCGACGCTCGCATCACCCAGCGGAACCCGCCGCGCGTCCGCGTTGACCAGTCGCCATCCCTCCGGGAGCGGTGGCGCTCGGGACAGCATCGCCGCCGAGGCATCGATACCGATCGCCGTGGCGGGACGGCCGGGGCGGCGAGCCAGCACGCGCAGAAGGCCTCCGGTGCCGGTGCCCAGATCCAACACCAGCTCGTCCGCCAACGGCGCCACGAGCTCGACCGCGGCGCTCAGCGCGGAGCGCTCGAGCGCGAGCTGGGCGTCATACAGGCGGGCCGTGCCTCGCGACGCCCAGCCCGAAGTCGAGAGCACCGGCTCTGGATCGACGCTCATCGACGACCCGCGGCGGCCACGGCCCGGCGGCGCTCGGGGTGGCGCAGGAGCTCTGCCAGCGCCGCCGCGGAGCTCGTGAGGAGCAGCTGGTTGGCCAGCGTGCGATGGCCGAGACCCCCCGCCATCAGGCCCGCGACGCGCACAGCGCCCGTACGCCGACCGCTCAGCCTGACCGCGGGGTCGGGGGCTCGGCCCGCGGCAAAGTACACGGTGCAGGTGAACCCGGTCCCGGCCACCAGCCGCGCACGCTCCACGTTGGCGTGCAGACGCGACACACCGCCGCCCCGCACGGCGCCCTGCAGGGCGGCGGCGGCGAAGCACCCGTCGATGACGCCCTCCAGATCGCGGCCGAAGCGGGTGGTGCGCGTCACCCGGGCGACCGGGCCGTCGGCGACGTCGGTCAGGGCGCCAAGGAGCAGCATCGCCGGATCTCCCCGCTCGGCGACCGCCGGCACGAGCACGCGCCAGGGTGAGCGCGTCAGCTGCGCCGAGCCGGGCAGCGCGGCCGTCGGGGGACTCGAGCATGCCCAGATGCCAGTCGAGCATCAGCGCGCAGACGCCCCACCAGATCAACCCTTGGCGTCGCCTCCGGGCGAAGGGGCTCGCCGGGAGCAGGCGGGCGACGATCAGCCACGCCGCCGCGCCGGCGAGCATCCACTCGCCGGCCTGGCGCGCGAGCGCCGGCCGGCGACGACGGGTGCGGTTCGCCTGGATCTGCGCGGCCCACAGAAACTCGAGCCAGACCCGCGGGCGCCAGCCGCCGTCGCGTAGACGGGCCAGCTCCACACGCGTCCAGCGCTCCCCATCGGTCATCACCGGCTCCACCCTAAAGTCTTATCCTGGGCGGCGATGTTGCTCGGCAAGGCGCTAGGGCGCGGCTGGCGCCGGCTCAACGAGGTCACACGGCCGGTCGAGCCGGAGCTGGCGGCAGCGCTCACGCGGCGCTGGCAGGAGCTCCCCGACCACGTCAAGACCTCCGCTCAGCTCCTGGGTCGGCGCACGGCGGGTTGTGAGGGAACCCACGGCGTGTTTCCCCGCTGCAACCTGGCCTGTACTCCCTGCTACCACGGTCGCGAGGCTGACCGGGTGCGGACCGACAGCGAGCACACGATCGCCGAAGTCGACCGACAGATGGCACACCTGCGCTCGGTGCGCGGCCCCGGTCAGCACGCGCAGCTGATCGGGGGGAGGTGACGCTGCTCGATCCCGACGATCACGCCGCGGCCCTGACCGCGATGCGCCGGCACGGCCGCAAGCCGATGAGCATTGACCCATGGCGATTTCGACTACGAGTATCTGAAGCGACTGGCGATCGGACCCGACGGGCTTCCCCGTTTCGATCTGCTGCGCTTCGCGGGCCACTTCGACTCCCTGATGTTCGGCCGTCGCGGTCATCGCCGTCCCGCCGACGAAGCGGAGCTGAACCCGGCCCGGCGGGCGTTCGTCGAAGCTTTCGAGCGGCTGCGGCGCGAGCACGGAGTGCGGCACGACCTCGCCCACAACATGACGCTCACGCCACGCAACCTCGATCAGGTCGCCGACGTGGTCCGTTCCTGCATGGGAATGGGCTTCGGAATGTTCTCGTTTCAGCCGGCCGCTCACGTCGGTAACCCTAACCGCTGGCGCGAGGATTACCAGACGGTCACGCTCGATGCCGTATGGACCGAGATCGAACGCGGGGCGGGCGTCCGCCTCCCCTGGCGCCATCTCCAGATGGGTGACGAGCGCTGCAACCGCGCCGCCTACGGTGTGCTGGCGGGAGAGCGCTGGGTCCCGCTACTCGATGACCTAGACCCTCGGGGCCTCGCGGTGCATGACGCCTTCCTCCTCGCGTTCGGCGGCATGGACTTCGACCGGCCGGCGTGGCAGGTGCTCCTGCGGTGCGCGCGCGTGGCCGTGCGCCGGCCTGCGGCGGTGGTGGCGGCGGTCGGCTGGGGGGCGCGGTTCGCTCGTCGCCTAGGGGTGAGCGGGCTCCGCCGCGGTCGTCCGCGCGGGCTGACCTTCGTGGTGCACGCGTTCATGGATGCCTCGGTCGTGCAGGCGGCCTGGCAGGCGATGGAGGCGGGAGCCATCCCAGAGGATCTCGATGTCTGCGCCGCCGTGGAGCGACTGCGCGCCTGCTCGTACGGGATGGCCCATCCCGACGATGGACGAATCGTCCCGGCATGCGTCCAGCATTCCGTGCTCGACCGGCGGGAGAACGAGCAGCTTCTCACCCTCCTGCCGATGGCCCGTGACTCGCGGATTCGCTGAGGAGGCCCCCACACCGGCTGGGCGGGCGGGTTCGAGCCCCGGGATCGGCGACCCGCGGTGCTCGCTGCGCCCCGACAGCGTCCGCTTCCTGCGAACCGTGGCTCTGTCGGTCGGCATCCAGGGCCCGACCGCCGGAGTGATCGTCGGTCCGGCGGTGCTCGCCGGGATCGTCGCCGGCGCGGGCGCACTCTCCTACCTGCTCGCGCTGGTGGCGATGTCGTTCGTCGCCTACGCGTTCATCCTGTTCACGAGGTCCTTCAACAGCTGCAGCTCCGTCTACGCGTTCAACGGCGCGACGCTCGGAGCGCGCTATGGGTTCGTCTCCGTGTGGATGCTGCTGCTCGTGTACGTGTCGTTCGCGGCCGGCGTCTACGCGAGCACCGCCGACATCGCCGGCGCGTTGCTGGCTTCGCTGGGGGTGCACGTGGGATGGGTGGTGCTGGCCGTCCTCAGCTGGGCGCTGACCATGGTGTTCGCCTACCTGTCGTTGGGCTTCTCCTCGCTGGTGATCCTGGGCTGCGAGGGCCTCGCGGTCGCGCTGATCGCCGTGGTCGGGATCGCCGTGCTGGCGCACGGCGGCTATCACCACCGCGCGCTCTCGGCGTCGCCGTGCGTACTCCTCCGCACGTGACGAGCTCGGTATGGGAGGAGTCGCTGCAGACGTGGGACGACGACGCCCTGAGGCGGTGCGAGGTGCCCCTGCTCTACCTGGACGCGGGAACTCCGAACGCCGATCTCAGGCGGGCTGCGGAACTGCGACCCGACCTCGTCATCGGACGAACCATCGGCTCTGGACACTTCAGCCCCCGGAGGTCCCGGAGCAGGTCACGCGATGCTGCAACGGTTCCTGGAAGTCGGTGTCGGTTGAGGAGACAGCGTCACGCCTGCGGTGTGGGGAACTGCGCCCGCATCATCAGGTCCCAGAGGCGGTCCGGCACGAAGCGTCGCTGGTTGATCATCAGATGCGCGCTGGGGGTGACCGGACATCGCGCTCCGGGGCCGATCGGATTCCAGCGCGCCGAGGATCGTCTTGGCCACCGCCTCGGGACCGCCCCCGAACATGCGCAGCGGTCCGCTGTAGGCGCTGGTGGTGAGCTTGGAAACCGCGGCGTTGAAGCGCTCGTCTCAGCCGGCGTTGTCGATGAGCACGCCGACGGCGGCCTCGGTGACGTGCGCCACCGCCGCTACCCGCGCACGAGCTTCTTGTAGGTGATGCGCCGCGGCCGGTCCGCCTCCGCTCCGAGCTCGGAGCGGCGGAAGTCCTCGTAGGCCTCGAAGTTCCCCTCGAACCAGCGCACCTGGGACTCCCCCTCGAAGGCGAGGACGTGGGTGGCGACCCGGTCCAGGAACCAACGATCGTGGGAGATGACCATCGCGCAGCCAGCGAAGCCCAGCAGCGCTTCCTCCAGCGCGCGCAGCGTGTCGACGTCGAGGTCGTTGGTGGGCTCGTCGAGCAGGAGCAGGTTGCCGCCGGTGCGCAGCAGCTTGGCCAGATGCAGCCGGTTGCGCTCGCCTCCGGAGAGCTTGCCCACCTTCTGCTGCTGGTCGGTGCCCTTGAAGTTGAAGCCGGCCACGTAGGCGCGGCTGTTCACGGTGCGCTCACCGAGCTTGATCTGGTCGGTCCCGCCGGAGACCTCCTCCCACACAGTCCGCTCGCCGTCGAGGGCGTCGCGCGACTGGTCGACATAGGCCAGCGCCACCGTGTCGCCGATGCGCAGGTTACCGGCGTCGGGCTGCTCGGCGCCGGTGATCATCCGCATCAGCGTGGTCTTGCCCGCGCCGTTGGGGCCGATCACGCCGACGATCCCGCCGCGGGGCAGGTCGAAGCTGAGCTCGTCGATCAGCACCCGGTCGCCGTAGGCCTTGCGCAGCCCCTGGGCCTGCACCACCACCTCGCCCAGGCGCGGGCCAGCGGGAATGTGGATCTGGACCTGGTCGAGCTTGACGTTGCGGTCCTGGGCCAGCAGCGCCTCGTAGGCGTTCAGCCGGGCCTTGGGCTTGGCGCGCCTGGCACTGGCGTTCATCCGCACCCACTCCAGCTCCTGCTCGATCGTGCGCTGGCGCGAGCTCTCCTGGCGCGCCTCGGACTCCAGCCGGGCCCGCTTCTGCTCCAGCCAGCCGGAGTAATTGCCCTGGTAGGGGATGCCACGACCACGGTCGAGCTCCAGGATCCAGCCGGCGACGTTGTCCAGGAAGTAACGGTCGTGGGTCACCGCCACCACCGTGCCCGGGTAGTCGTGCAGGTGTCGCTCCAGCCAGGCCACCGACTCGGCGTCGAGGTGGTTGGTGGGCTCGTCGAGCAGCAGCAGGTCGGGTTGGCGCAGCAGTAGGCGGCAGAGCGCCACGCGGCGGCGCTCGCCGCCGGAGAGCTGGGTCACCTCGGCGTCGGCCGGCGGGCAGCGCAGCGCGTCCATCGCGATCTCCAGCGTGGTGTCGAGATTCCAGGCGTCGACGGCGTCGATCCGCTCCTGCACCTGGCCGAACTCCTCCGCGGTCTCCTCGGAGTAGTTCATCGAGAGCTCGTTGAAGCGGTCCAGCAGCGCCCGCGCCTCGGCCACACCCTCCTCCACGTTGCCGCGCACGTCCTTGTCCGGATCCAGGTCGGGCTCCTGGCTCAGCAGGCCCACGGTCGCGCCAGAGGCCAGCTGGGCCTCGCCGTCGAACTCGGTGTCGAGCCCGGCCATGATCCGCAGCAGTGTCGACTTGCCGGCGCCGTTGTAGCCGAGGACCCCGATCTTCGCCCCCGGCAGGAAGGACAGGGAGATGTCGGTTAGGACCTCCCGGTCGGGCGGAAAGCGGCGGGTCAGCCGATGGGTCGTGAAGATGTACTGTGCCGGCACCCGATCGAGGGTAGAACACTCACCGTGCTACGTGCTCTCGCCGCCGTGCTGGCGCTGGGGGCGGTCGGCTGCATGGCGCTGGCGATCGTCGGCATGGTCACCGGCCGTCCGGACGACCGGGCCGGCCTGTGGCTACGGGTGCTGGCACTGGCGCTGTTCGCCGCGGCGGTGGCGCTGAACGTCGTCTCACGCTGACACGTCCTTTCTCCTGAAGGGGATATCTATTTGAATCAGGTAGCCGGCGTCTCGCCTGTGTTCTCGCGCCAGGGACGCTGGACAGCGGGCACCGTGGCCACTCGACCGGGGTTCGACGCATGCGCGGGTCGGCGGCCGGTC
>JAABUJ010000380.1_pt1 | contig 90463 bp, 100 predicted proteins | sample 5559131 | NCBI WGS metagenome assembly JAABUJ01 (sample SAMN10711875, study PRJNA513366) | rock metagenome | isolation source: Antarctica rocks | place: Antarctica: Victoria Land, Mt New Zealand nord | collected 2016-01-07
TTTAAGGTATACTCAGCAATTCAGCTATACTACTCAACATTTTACTTATTATTCATACATAAAATTTATATGCACTCACAGATCCTATAAAAGTCTCTTAGATTCTGAAGTTTCAGAATTTTTGACTGCCTAGAGTTCTGAGTTCTATAGCACTGATAGTAATGAGTTTTGGTGGTAAACAGGCCATTCACGAAGACTTTTGACGTGGTATTGTACTTTGTACTTCGTACCTGATTTAGGTTCGATAGCCTAGACCACCAGGGACCCTGGTCCTTTAGCTAAGGCTTTGATTCACTCTTTAGCCGCACCGCCACATGAAGTTCCCCCACTATCAGAATCAGAGGAATTCCCGTCAACTTCTTCCTTCCCTCACTTTGAAGACCGATATCACAGCTCGTCATGACTGCAGCTTGAAATTCTGAGGTGCGGGAGGGGAACCATTCTTGAATGAGTCACGATCCCAACTCACGACCCCCACTGGTTGAAGCACAGCAAGTCAAATGTCTGCCTTAGGTCGGCACTCATGGGTCTCAAACTCCGCAGCCCGCCAGGTGCTCCTTTACACGCATTTCTCTTATCCAATCATCCTTCTTGCGGTCTTTCTCATTGCCTTTACTGCGCATAGCGTCTTGACAGCATCCAAGGAAGATACCGTTTCCGCCTCGCCAAGCCAAACAGGACCAGGTGGGAAGCCGCTCCCGAGGAATACAGCCCCGTCCGCGAAAGAGAAACTCCAGAGGCAGGCTTTGGACACTAGCCCGAGGAGAAAACTGCTCTTTCATTGGCTATCTTTGGGTGTTGTGGTCACTTTTGTAGCTAATGCTGTAAATGTCGTGTTCCACGCGCTCTACAAGCGTAAGGACAATTGGTGGTGTGGGGAATCTGTAGCTGTGAGCAACCATCCCTTTTCCAATTGTCGAACGATGATGACACTGATATACATGACTCTAGATCTATGTCATCGCGTCCTTCTTTGTGTACGCACTAATCCTAATCTCCCTGATCGACACCAAGCCTGCACCTACAGCAGCCCATTTAACCACATGGCTGGTTGGTCTTGTGCTGGAGTTGATTGTTCTGGGAGCTTCACTAGCTCTATATACCTCAGAGCACCATGAACCACAGGCAGGAAATCCGACTGGAGGAAAGCTACGACAAGGCATTACTGAGTGGGAGATCGTGGAAATAATCACAAACCTTGTGCGGATAATGCTCCTGCTGGCCCTGACTGGTTTTTGTGTTGTTTTTGTGCTTCTCCGCAACTTAAAGCAACGTCGGGATGCCCTGGAGACTGCGGACGGACCCGGTGAAACCAGCGGACTACTCAATGGAAACTTAGCTGGGAATGGGAGCGCTAACGGCCATGCATATGGGTCTATGCCCCAGCGGCAGAAAGATGGGCAATCTGAGGGTTCCGCCGCAGGATGGAGCAGACCTACGACCACACCATCGAAGAGTTGGTGGGAGTATATCAGTGGCTACTCCCTCTTCTTCCCCTACCTTTGGCCGGCCAAGTCAATGCGGTTACAAATTGTGGTTATTGTGTGCTTTGGCCTTGTCCTAATGCAGCGTGTTATCAACGTATTGGTGCCCTACCAGGTTGAGGTAATCACCAATATCCTGTCCGGCGAGACTGGTTCTAAGTTGAAGACTCCCTGGGGCGCGATATGTCTTTACATCTTCTACCGACTACTTCAAGGGGGTACGGGTCTACTTGGCGCGCTGCGCTCGACGCTATGGATTCCAATTGGGCAGTACTCCTACAAGGAACTCTCGACAGCGTCATTTGAGCATGTCCACAGTCTTAGCCTTGATTTCCATCTTGGGAAGAAAACTGGGGAAGTGCTCTCAGCTTTGAGCAAAGGTAATTCGATCAATACGTTCTTGGAGCAGGTGACTTTCCAGGTCGTGCCAATGCTCATTGATCTTTGTGTTGCGTTTGGATACTTCCTCATTCGTTTTGATGCATACTACGCTCTCGTGGTTGCAATTGTTACCTTCTGCTATCTCTACATCACCATCCGTATGGCTCAGTGGAGGGCAGAGATCCGTCGGGAGATGGTCAACTACAGTCGACAAGAAGATGCTGTCAAGTACGTAAACGCTTGTTATGCCTCAAGTCCTTACTGATTGTAGTTACCAGGAATGATTCCATGGTGTCCTACGAAACGGTCAAATACTTCAACGCTGAAGGGTACGAGTTCGATCGCTACCGCAACGCCGTTGGAGATTACCAACGTGCCGAGTACAAGGTCTTGTTTTCACTCAACATCATGAATGTAACCCAAAATCTGGTCTTCACACTCGGCCTTCTTGTCACCTGTTTCATCGCAGCGTATCAGGTTACGAGTGGACAGCGCAAAGTTGGACAATTCGTGGCTCTTTTGACTTATATGGCCCAGTTGCAAGGTCCCTTGAACTTCTTTGGTACTTTTTACCGGTCCATTCAGTCAGCCATGATCAACTCCGAGCGCATGCTTGAGCTGTTCAAAGAACGTCCTACGGTGGTAGACGAACCCACGGCTGAATCACTTCCCTCTTGCGAGGGTGATATCAGGTTCGATGAGGTTAAATTTTCCTACGACACTCGCAAGCCAGCCCTTCAGGGTCTGTCATTTCATTGCGCGCCTGGCACCACTACGGCACTTGTTGGAGAATCGGGTGGTGGCAAATCTACTGTCTTTCGGCTCCTCTTTCGTTTCTACAATACGCAAGATGGGAGCATTCAAGTGGACGGTCATGATGTTCAAGACGTCACCATTGATTCCCTTCGCCGTCACATCGGAGTAGTACCACAGGACACGGTTCTCTTCAATGAGACTCTCATGTACAACCTCAAGTACGCGAATCCTTCATGCTCTGAGGAAGATGTATTCGAAGCCTGTCGCGCGGCCAGCATCCATGAGAAGATTCTAGGCTTTCCCGACGGATACCAGACCAAGGTTGGCGAGCGTGGACTACGACTATCGGGAGGCGAAAAGCAGCGTGTAGCCATCGCCCGTACCATCCTTAAAAACCCGCGCATCATCTTGCTCGATGAAGCCACCGCTGCTCTTGACACTGAAACCGAGCAGCATATCCAGACCGCACTGGCGACGCTGTCACATGGTCGCACTATGCTCGTCATCGCTCACCGCCTTTCTACAATCACGACAGCAGATCAAATTTTGGTCCTCCACGCTGGCAAGGTTGCGGAGAGTGGCACCCACGAGGAGCTGTTGGCGCTCAAAGGCCGGTACGCCAACATGTGGAAGAAGCAGATCCGCGCGCAGAAAGCGGCGGAAGAAGCAAGGGTTCTGAAAGACAAGGCGGACAAATTGAGAAGCGAGCTGACCGGAGAGGCGGAGAGCGCAAGCCAGAGCGAGGACGAGAGAGGCGCCTCCCATCGTGCGGCAGCGAAACGGGCGACCGGCCAAGATGCGACCGGCGAAGGAGGCAGACACGGTATGCCACACGGACATCCGTAGGTGCTAAGGAAGGAATGGGGGTTTAATGGAATATTGAAGACCTCGATGATTAACGATACAGAAACATACGGGTTTTCAGTGCCCTCATGCGGAGCGTGATCTGCGTTTCAAACACTCAATACACGTCTACGAAAAGCTTGAAAGGGGAGAGCACAACTCGGCTTCTGATCGTGAAATTTTGTCCATAGGCTAGTATACTGCTCAACTTGATAAATCCAATCACCGAGAGTTAATTGCTGTATTATGCAGATGAGTGCTCGTGTTAGGGGCATGCGTGGTAGGGCAGTACCAGACAAGAACCACAGCGATCTCCCTCCCAACACAACCCTCAAGCTCACAAGTCTCCTCCACTCTAGAACTGTCAGACGACACCCTTCTTCTTTGTGCTCCATGCGCCGATTCTTGCGCGCAGGTCTACATTCAAAATTAGTGCGTACCCATAATCACAATGATAGAAAGACATACCCTGACTACCTAGCCTTCTCTCCTCTTCAACTCATCCAAGAATTTCCCCAAAACAGCCCTACCTTGACCGTTTGGTCCACTAAAGATATCCAAACTTTGTTCCTTTGTCATAGGCAGTCCACTCTGCACCTGCCTAGCCCAAACATCAAGCATTCTGTTCAGTTCACTCCAGGCTCGGTCCTGTGAGTTGCATAGTCCATTCATAGTCAAAGGAGGTCCAAATGCGTCTCCATAGTCTCTCTTTACATTGCACTGCCAATTCACCCAATCATCAGTTTCAATGTCGAGATCGTAGTCGCCATCGCCCCAGATGATTTTGCAGTTGGCTTCGATACATTGGCCCCGCTCGGATGACATGATTGCTACTGTAGGATTTGAATCAAGGTGGTGTGGTGGAACAAAAGAAGGTAGTATCAGTCTTATAGACTGTGAATTGTTTAATCTCTTGGTCAGTTGAGTTAGTATATATCAGGTACCTTAGATGGATGAAGCATGAAGGTAGACACTACCTTATGGTTGTTCAGTAACGTAAGATCAAGGCAGACAACCGCGTCCGGGCCGCTTTATGTTCACGCTTTCAGAGTTGCGATGATACCTTACCTGGTAGGGCTGTGACCGTACATTCACTTTATGCGTTCTCCGTCTCAATGTCTAAGGTGAAAGACATCTACGTGAGCAGGCAAGGATTGGAGAAATCTCCACTGGATCAAATAGAAGGCTATTTGCACCACCTACGGTAAGGCGGGTGTCTCAATGTGTACTTTTCTAAGTGAAGCGGCAGACTTCAAAATTATTTGCACCCAGGTCATTCACACATTGGACTGTCAATCATGAGCATTATTGCTGCACGATGGCGGTGAGACCAGACAAAGTGATGCAGCGAGGAGGGGCAAACGAAATACGGGGGGTTTTCCATTAGTCAGCAGGCGTTGCCTTCCCGGCGTTCTTTTGAAGGTACATAATCGTTGAGGGCAAATTTTCTCTCCGGTCACCTCCCCTTGGTTAATAATGACATGCATTGCGCTCTTCAATGTTCAAGAGTAATACAAGAGAGCTCCGTCCCTCAGTTCCACCACGGCCGGTAGCGTCCCGTTGTGATCGTGATGCGTTGTTCAGGGAAGCTCTCCGCCGAGCCCCACATTTGCGCCGGCGAGGTGACGGCTTGAGGTTGCATCACGTCTAGCGGAAGTCTCGGCGTGGGTACTGCAGAGGCAATCTATGATTTGTGACTTAACACGCATGCTGCTGCTCTGCTGACACGCTTCATCCTTGACATATTGTCATTTTGTTCTCAACAAAGAGCTATGCTTGTACCCTTGCAGCGTATTATAGGGCTTGTTGCACGCAGAGCTTCGCAACCTGAAAAGAAAGATGAGCACTAAAGGAAAAGCTTCAAGCTTAATTTTTTGTCCACATCTTCCGCTGAGAGCTGACGTGTACTAAACAGGGCAGAAAATCAACGCATGCAGGAAATAAGCCCCGGACCAGTCACCACCCACACTCATCAGTCATCAAGGCGCTCGTACAACCTAAGTACACTCGCCACGTGCGTCCTGTCAGGTCTATTCCCATGGGCGGAGCTGGGTGCAGAGAGCCATCGTCGTCTCACATGGGTCTGCACTGTACGTGATGATCGCACCGCCATAAGAACCGCCGCTGCTCGCTCTGGCTATAAGTCTGTCGTGTACAACCCTGGCCACCCTGACGCTTGCCAATACGACGGTTGCATTCCCGTGGTTGTATAACCAGATGAGCTCAACGTTGCTCTCACCCGCAATCCTTATGATATCGGCTTCGAATCGCTTTCTCAGAACACGTAGGAAAAGGCCCTTGCCGACGACCGTCAGACGGCGTGTCTGGTGGGGTTGGGCTTCCATGGCGCGGATCTCATCGTCCGCCGGCCATGGTAGACCTGGCTCAATCGAGTACCCTTTGCCGTACCGACAAAGTCCCGTTTCCTTCACAAGTGTCTGGTTGGCTTCCATGAATTCTTGAGCGTGCGCGGCCCGATGGAAAATGACACAGGCGGCGCGGCTATTTGCGTTGCTCGAGTTTGGGTCCATATCAAAAAGGACAGACATCAAAGCGCCTTCGTTTATCTTTTCTGATATGAATCTGAGAGTCGTCTCATTCGAACAGCCTCTAATCCATACAACTCTTCGCTGTTCGGCAAGGGGCTCGTTCAGATCTGGGTTTGAAGGACCAACAGCATTCTTCGGTCCTGTCGGTTGTGACGAGTGAGGGGAAGAGGAAGCTATAATATCGGCACCTGTGAGTCCGGAAGCTGGGGTAGCTGCTACTCTGGCCCAGGTCATCTTAGCTTCGTGGATTTGTGGACGGACCAACTCTTGTGGTTGTTTGGTTGAAGATGATGACTCTGCGGATGGCACTCCAGTAGTACCAGTACTTGTGGGTCGGAGGGAATAAGGAAGAGCGGTGCTTGTGGTACTCTCAGGAGCTTGATTCGTCGATCGCCCGGCCAAAACGCCGCCCAATTGCTCTACAACAGGAGCAACACGCTGAGGATTGTTGATGTTTCCTACGCCAGAGGAAGAGAGGATTTGTGAGGCCGCAGCTCTTCTCGCAAGTGCACGATTTGACAGTGATCCGAGCAGGGCAGCATCAGCTAAAGACTGAGATGCGCTCATCATCGCTCTTGGCATGCTGGGGACGAAGTTGGGCACCGGGAGTGTACCAGGTGGTACTAGGGGAGGTTCAAAGCCAAAGCCACGTCCTATGACTCTATCTCCACGGGCGACGTGCGCAAAAGTCTCTGAAGTGTCGTACCCCAGACCAGGGGGGAAGGGAGGTGTATGGCATGGTCTAGGTTGAAGAGGACCCGCCACGCGCGAAGAGGTAGGCTCAGTGCGAGCCGGGGTGCCGTCCTGGGCGGGGTCGAAGAGGTCGAATTCGATGGCGGTCCTCGTTACCACCATCACCATCTCGTTGACGGTCCTGGCGACCTCGTTGGCTGTCTGCGGAGAGACGCGGCGCAACTGTTTTGAGAAGGTCAGAGGGGCCGCCACAAATTCAGACGGCTTAGCTTACCTGCTCCGTTACTCGCTGGAGGTAGCGAAGGGCGTGTTGGAGGCTCGTGTAGATGTCCTCCGGCTGCTCGGGGGGCGCCATGACTGCTCGAGGCACGTTAGATGTCAGGGCCGGGTTTGAGTGATTAGAGGTGAGGTGGAAGGTATCACGAGTTATGTTTACTGACCTAACGAGTCTTAGAAGCTACGTTAGCAATCGCGACTCTGGCGACCTTCAAAGTCTGCTTTACAAGAGTCTTCTGGGGTGCTTGGGGGGTCTCGAGGGTATTAGCATACCTGTGGTGGTGCGGAGTTGTTGGTACGATGTAGGCACGAGACAGAGGTGTGGTGTTGTTGACGTACGGTGGTGGTGTTGAGGTTTACCACCTTCTAACACTCGCTATCACCCTTCGCCCTAGTTCCGCACTCAAAGCGCGACGACCCTCTTTCGTTCTGGCCACCGCATCTCGATTTTCTTCCGCTCTCCTTAACAAATACTTCATGCACTCTCCGACTGTACCCCAGACAAGGTATTTATACACTCTCGGTCTGTCTACGGCTGTGGATACTATCGTCTCTTGCTCACTCACTTGAGGTATGGCCTGCGTTTCTTGCAAAAGCTCGCAGCTAAGCTCGTCTGCCATGCCCATCAGCTGTCCATATACCATGTCGACTGTCTTTTGACCTTTCTTGAACTGCTCATTGCGAATAATTTGTGCTTTCTTCACGGAGACATGGTTATGGGAAGCTAGCACGAGGTTCACGTCTGGGAACTCGTTGTCACCTTTGCCACGCAAGTCTTTCAATATTGGACCATAGCTTCTTCTGATCACGCTCTCAGCAACTTCGTCGAAGGTCCTGTCTGTATCTTCTTTCCTAGGCCAGATCAAATGCCGTGGATCGCTTCCCAGGTACGCTCCGCGAACGAGCTTAACACCCAGAGTGAAACGATGTTTCTGAGCGATGGCCAAATGTTCCGCAAGCACCGTCGGAGTGGCTTTGAGATATGCTTGATACGTTCCGTACACCACAGCCTCACCAGAAGAGCGGTTGTTATATCTTTGCTGGAAATCCAGCGTCCACGCATCTATACCGGGTTGCACCGCTTGCTGTTCGGCATCGAAGAGCAGACGGACATTTCTCGCTGCTGCAAGATTACATATATCGGTGATGGCTGTTTCGAGACACGGATCTGGGGGCAAAACTTTCAGTAGGCGGTCCAGTGCCTTCTGGCCAGCACCAGTAAACCTACCACATCACATCAGCATCCAATGCAATGGATAGCGATTGGCAATGCAGCATACTTCAGAGCCACAAAGTCACCTTCGCCCATTAGACTTATCGTTTCAAGCGTTCCCCTCTTCCAAAGCTCCACTTCTCGATATTCGGTTGCAGAGTCCTCTGTCGGGCTTCCCTTCTCTTTCATATCCTCGTCTGACTCCATGACGACTTCCTTCGCATAGCACAGTATCACTCCTTTGTACCCAAGCCCTTTCAGGGCTCCCACAGTCGCCTTGATCTCCTCCCGCGTCTCTCCCGCACAGAATTGCGCGTAGAACGTCTTTTTGAGGAGATAATGGAGCACAGGATTGCGGTCTGGATCGAGGAAGGCCGATCGGGAATGCGCTAGGATAGAGAGTATAGACATGGCTGGCCGCAACAGGAAAGGGAAAGATGAGATGCTGGTGGTGAGGAAGGAGCGGATGAGGACGGAATGAGGCATGATGGAGAGGGGCGGGTTGGAAGGCGCTTGGCCTGTGGACGATAAGGGGCGGAATGGTACAGCGGCGGCGTCTGACACTGAGCCAACAACATACTGACTCCTCGAGTGGCTTCGACGAGTCCAGTATGTGGTCGATCCGCCTTTAAGGAATGACTTTTTCCCCGATAAGAGGCTCGGCTGCTTGGTTCGAAGACACATCTTCAAGCATTCAGAGGGAGCAGATGGATAGTGGACGGAATTGAAACTCGAGCGGAGCGGCTATTATATCTCTATCTTCACTGATTGATCATTTATCTGCTCGTCACTGAGTGGTGAGGGTATCCATATCAGGCCGCTGATAACCGATAACGTACAATGGGGACGCCAAGACCGAGATCTCGGCGGCGCAAAAGTTGGGTTTCCCGAGATGGAGGCTCCGCTTTAGCGTACCAACCGCAAGTGATGACCGCCCCACCAATAATATCTTTACCAAATATTTCATCATGCTCATGATTGTGCTATTAATAAATATTGGAGCCAAAGGCACTTGTACCTAGTTTACCATTGATTACAATCGTGTCAAGCTCGGATCCTCAAGTTACTAGCGAGTTGTATAGGCCATGCAGCTGGTTTACGACGGCAATGGCTCTCTAAGCATCGACAGCTGCCCGCGCTGTCTCGGGTCCTTTGTCCAAAGCGTCATGAGTATAATTGCCTCCGAACACTAGGTAACCCCTGACCCTTTGTATGTATTCAAAGCAACGAGAATCGACGGAACAGTCAAGGCGGCCCATGCCCCGAAGTGTCCTCAACGAATGTACGAGTAGCTTCAGGGAGTCGTGGATGCGCAGGAATGAGAATGGTACAATATCATTGCACTATCGTGATATATGTACAAAGAATTCAAAAACCATTGAAAGACACCGATCAGAATAGCCTATGAAGAAAGCGGCGGGAAAGACCGAACATAACTGTTCAGTCAAGTCAGCAAACACATCCAGTTACGCCCACGAACAGACCCAACTCACTGCGCAGGACACTCATATCCACCCGGATTATTCTCCAGATACAACTGATGATACTTCTCGGCATCCCACCACTCGCCCGCGGGCAAGATCTGCGTCGAGATGGTGCCACTCCGCCACCACTCCTTCTGCACCTTCTCCGTCACCTCCTTGGCCATCCTCTCCTGCTCCTCATCATGGAAGAAGACGGCGCTGCGGTACTGCGTGCCCGAATCGCCTCCCTGCCGATTCTTGGTCGTGGGGTCGTGCATCTTGTAGAAGAACTCGAGCAGTTGTCGGTACGTGACTTGGTTTGGATCGAAGGTTACTTGGAGGGCTTCGGCGTCTGCAGCAGCATAACCCTTATTAGCAACATACACACGACCCGGTGGTTCTGTAAAGGACTTACGACCAGTCCGCCCCGAACACACACTCCTGTAACTCGGGCTCTTGGTGTCGCCACCGATATACCCGACTCGGGCATCGAGAAGACCCTTTCCCCCGAACTGCTTCCGGTATAAGTGCTCGACACCCCAGAAACATCCGGCGGCAACGGTCGCTTTCTGGCTTCCTTCTGGGATGACTTGCGCGCCGTCTTCGGGGCTGAAGCCCATGCGGGTGCTGGAGGTGAAGGGACGAAAGAGGCGGTTCAGGAACGTTGGCATTGTGGCGGCCATGAGGAGGAGGGCGACTGAAAGGACGAGTTGGAGGGGTGATAGCTTCAGATTGAGAGATTTGGGAGGAGTAACGGGGTTGGTTTTATAGTTAGATTGATGGAAAGGAATCGAGTGATTTGATGTTGATGATATGGAATCATTGGCGTCATCAATGGCGGGGTGACAAATCTACGCGATGGTGTTATCATTGGCTGACAGGAGCTCGAGATGACTAATCCGCTTTGTTCCAAACTTGGATCTCGTACGGAGTTAAGAAAGCTACGAGTACCTTACTGGAAGTAAAGCCACCGTGGTGCCGGCACGCTGGTGCATGTTCGATGATACGCACAGCAATTACCAACCGCATGGCTCCATAAGCACCGCTCTCTGATGTCCGCCACTGACGACTTCATCGATACTACAAGGACCACCACGTCCGTCTCGTCATATCACCCTCCCCACAAGCGCCAGTATACGAGACTCTGTGGATAGACACGCACGGCCATGGTCGGGCCGCAGATCGACTTTGACGTTGTCACAAGAGGGGGGGTTTACCGATAGGACCGCATACGGTGCTTGGTGAGAGGAGATGGGTAAGGAGCGCGGCGGAGAGAAGATCGGTAGAGGATGTGGGGTGTTTCTTGGATATTGACACGATGAGACCCGTTGTGGTTGGGGGTTTTGTGACGAGGGGTGATCCTGATGCATCAGAAGATCACCCTTTTTGATTGAGTCTTGGTATCAACCCAAACTTGCAGACACCCCATATGCTCCATCCAAAACGAGCGGTCAGAGCTGTAGAAGGTTCCGAGAATGCGAGCGTTATACACGGTGAGAGTGCCCATCGTGCGCCCAGACAATCATGTTTAGTGGCGGACTACCAAAGCAGAGAAAAGAACGCTTTAGTCTGACACTCGCCAATGCAGAGTGCCAATGCAGAGTACCACGATGAAACCCATAGACCGTACTTCCCCAGAAACAAACTACCATTACAACGCCTGTTGACTGTGCCCCACAGATAAAGCCCATCATCTCCAATTGCCTTTCCCCGTCACCATGAGACTTCCCCTTGCATTTCCCCCACTCCCAGTGACCGCCGTGCTCGGCCGCACCGCTTCACGACCGGCCAGGCCCAGATCCTTCGATCGACCCTCGCCCAACGTCGTGCGCCTCCCCTTGATGACGGGGGCCGATCGCGGACTCAAGACGCTCGGTTTCCAATCGTTCTCCTTCTCGCTCTTCACCATTCGGCGCGAATGCGACGCCGTGAACGTTGCATTCTCACCTGGTGGGCTTCCCGACGTCGCGGCGGTGGGGCTTCGTCTCCGCTGGGCGCGCACTGCGGTGCTCGACGTGTTCAAGTAGCCGCCGGCACCGGACGAGGCCCGTTTCAAGGCTGACCTTATTCTCATCGCGTCGTTGCGGTCGCCTTTCCACTTGTCTTCGTTGTCGGAGGACGAGATTTGGCTGCCGCCGTTGAAGCTGCCATCGCTTGCGGCGTTTTCGACGGAATGGAGAGCAGATCGATTCGATGCCTTGCTTGGTTCGAGATCTCGTAGTGGAGAATGATCAGAGTCTGAGGAGAAATTTGTAAGGGTAGGTGGTAGGGGAGAGCCGTCGGTTTTCTTCGCAAGGAATCCAGCTTTGAAGCGGTTGCTCTTGGACTTCGAAATCAAGGAGGTCAATGGAGGCGCGGGAATGGGCGAAGACTCATTTGAACTGGGCTGAAACTCCCCAGTATGCACAGGGATTGGAGGTGGCATCATAGGCATCATAGGAGCAACGATCGCTTCTGTCGGCTCAGACGCCTCCACTTCCGGGGTGAAATCCAGCTTCTTCGGCGTTTTCTCAAACTCTTCCAATGTACCATCCTGGGTGTCGTCCCGCCAGCGCACGACACGTTTTGTGTTTTTCAATGGTGTTTTCTTCTTCGGTGTGAAAGAGACACCTTTCTTCCCAACCACTACTTTCCGTCTTTTCGGTGAGGCCCTCATGGGAGAGGAATTTGGTTGGGTGGCGCCCCCGAGCATAGCAGCCAGGTTCGGCTTCATTGGGGAGACTCCAAGTCCAAGCATGCTGACGGGCTTCTTCCTCTTGGGAGTACCAGAACGAGTAGGTGGGAACGCCTCTACCAATACCATAGTACCATCCGGTTTGATGACTTGCGATGCTGCGGTTATAGATGTATTGAGGATTTGCCCTAGGATGCCCTTCGCCACTTCGATCGCCTCAGACTCGTCCATTTCGAGGATACCGCCGATGGCCGCAACAGTTTCAAACTGAGCGCGAAGCAATGTCTGTACAATAGCGGCCTCCCCAGCCCTGTCTTGTTCTGCAACTGCCAACAAGGCCTCTCTCTCTGTATTGGATTTCAGTAGCTCCGCCTCTCTTATCAAGTTGTCAGTATCTGAACCATCCGCGCCACCATCAATATCTGCCAGCTGTTTAATGCTGTTCTGAAGTGCTGAATCAATTGCTCTCTGCCAATTACTCTTTGCAAGCCGTTGATGGTAGTGTTGCCTGCTTCCCTCTAGCTCAATCAAGATGCCTTGTGCCGTTTTACGCATAGCTTGAAGATTGTCTGGTATTCCGTCTTCCTCATGGCAATCACAGACGTGGTCAAACGCTGCAACCCAGGAAGAAATCATCGCTATCCTCCGCTCGACCTGCCTCAGGTTCTTCATGAAGCCCAATTTCTCTTGCCTCTCGGCAGCTGAGTTGCTATATGCGTTTCTAATTCTGGCAACGCCTTCTCTTGCAATTAGTTCCCGTTTCTCACCCTGCTTCCGGAACTTCTGGATCGCTAGACGCTCGTAGTCTTTCTGCTGGTCCTGAAGGTGTCTGATCATAGCCATCTGCTCGTCGATCTTGACCAAGAAGTCCTTGACATGGCGACTGACGTTGTATGTGTTCCTTGTTACCTTGGTCTGTATGTTCTTCGCTCGATTCGCATATCGCAGCGTGTTCTGAGTCTCGTCGAAATGCTGACTGGAAGGACTGACACAGACGATCATCACCGTTTTACAGTTGCCACCCAGAGAAAACTTCAACAGTCTTGTTAGCTTCGAGTTGCGGTATGGAACGTGATTTTTCTTTCTCGGATCACAAAGAGCATTGATGCAGCTTCCTAGGGCAAGCAGGGACTTGTTAATGTTCGCACCCTCAATCAATCGTTCCCCTCGATTCTTGGTAGCGCTAGCCCGTTCGCTTCCTGCAAGGTCAATGATACTCAGTGCAGCCATGGTGTGTGGTTCGTCGACGGCTCCGTTGCAGTCCTTTTGACATACGTTGATCTGGAGCACAGCATGTGATCTGGATGAGGTCGCGTTTGCTTCCGTTGGCGACATTGTCCTGTACGCATTGCCTTCTCTGATCATGCTCATAACCTCTTGTACATTTTGAGGACGATGACTCGACAGACCAGCGACCGAGACGCCTTGGTTGGCATCTTCACGCAGCATCAGACCAGCTTTGCTACCCCCCGGCACAAGCAGATCGCGGATGGTTTCATTGTAGATTTCCAAGTACGACAGCGAGACCTCTATCACCTTCTCTTCCGTCTTCTCTGCTATACGTTCGAAAAGATCTTGCATTGTCATATGTATTATCCCAGGTTCCTGCGGCGTTCCGGTAATGGTATGAGTTTTTCCACATCCTGTAGCTCCGTATGCAAAGACCGTGGCGTTGTACCCATCCAAAACACTGTCCAGCAGATTCTTCGTAGTAGACTCAAAGACTTCCTCTTGCGTCGCATTCTCATCGAAAATCCTATCAAATCCGAACGTTTGATCCTTGACTCTCTTGCCTGTGGGTACGACGGATCTGGAGAAACGCTGAACGGGATTGTCCTCCGGAGGATCGAAGACTCTGCAATAAAATCAGCATCAACCGGTGAGGCTGGAAAGTGTTATTGTCATACAAGCATTTGTCGTCCATTACTTTAATCACTGAGCGTAAGCCTTTCGCCGTCAATTTCGGTGTAGGGACGGCCGCGAGCGAACCGTCGCCGAGAAACAAAGGACCCTCGTCGCATTTTGTCAATTGCGCCGCTTCTCGGACGGTAAATGGTCGGACTCGAACGGTGACTGAAATTGAGGATGCTGCATCTGCGTTTGCCATATTGGACTGCTCTCAAGCGCGTGCAGCTTGATGATGTTGAACGCAGACGAACGGCATCTATGTCCTTGAACCCTAAAGCTGGAATAACGGTAGTTCTCAATGGTTCATACAGTACAGTTTTTATAACACGTACTCCGGCTGCAGTATCTAAACAGGTAGAAGTCGAGTCGTTGGTTAAGTAAGGTAGCCGTTTTGCATCTGGGAGATGTATACGTAGTTTTGGCTGTGTTTTGATTTCACAATGTTAAGGTGGTTGCTCCGTCAACGATTTGCAGCGCGCTTCTGGTCTCAAATACTACCGTAGCCCACGCTGACTAAGGTATCCTCAACTCCTTATGTTTTTCAGTTTTGATCGAGCATACACAACAAGCCACAAGCATATCCGTAAATCGAATCGCGTTGATGTCTTTGCTAGTCTTATAATCCTCTATGCACAGATACACCGGTGGAACCCCATGTGCGATCCATGACAACCTTCTCAAGCTGTCTCCGCAAATTCGAGATGGCAGTACGCTAAGGTACATAAATTATACCCATTCACTGCTGGGAGTCGAGGAGGGTCCTGGAATCCATAACCGGTCACAGCCCTCCCTCCATCTTTCATACCACTTTAACTTCACACTTACACTCTTCCATTTAGCTCCCTTCTGCCTCATTCTATTGAGATCAATAATCCGTTACCAACCCTTCTCAGACTGAGGTGGTCAGGCTTGCTCTCACTAATCTCAACGATCTTCTCACAATTGTCTCACGCTTCCTAACTCTACTATAATCATATCAATATTTTCTTTACCTTTCAATTGAATCTCTGTCAGTAGTCGAGTTCTTTCATTTCGAAAGATTTGTCGTGTCAGTAACAATGGTGCTCTCGGGGAGGATTGAGAAGAAGAAGCATTTTTCCAAGGCTAAGGCTCCCTCGAAGTCAGCATGCAGCTTATCTTTTGATTTTCAGATTTCTGATTCCATGTCAGGTCGCTTTTCACAGATATGGTCGTGGTGGCGGTCGGCACAAACGACGGCGAGCTCCAAAGGTTTAGTGTGCACAGAGACATCATCTGTCAATACTCCGCGTATTTCAGGGCAGCCTGTACGGGCGAGTTCGTGGAAGCTAAGTCCGGGAAGTTCAAACTTCTAGAACATCGTGCCGAAATTTTCGACCTTTTCCTCCAGTGGTTGTACTCGCAGAACCTTCAGCAAGTTTTGGCAAATGTTGAGCTACCGTCCTGGACCACGCTCATTGAACTGTATGTGCTAGCCGACACCCTTTTAGTTCTGACGCTCAAGAATGCCATCATGGACCGCCTCTTGTGCAAGGCGCATGTAGCGCTGCGGCAGTTAAGATGCAGAGAAAGATTCCCTTCGAATGCCGATATATCATTGGCCTACGAAAACACTCCACCAACATCACCAATGACAAAGTTCCTGTCGGAACTCTTCGCGCTGCTCCGAGACTTCACGATTGAGAAGGACGAGGTTCCGAAAGATTATTTATACGACCTAGCGCTGGGTTTGAGACTCCGGTTGGACGGCTCTTCTGGACTCCCGCCCCTTATGAAAGAGCCATGCCGCTACCACGAGCACGACAGTGCTGAAAAATCCAAGTGTACCAGGCCTATCTATTGTCTTGGCTAACGAGTACTTGGCTTATGGTGGGTCTCGGGACAACATCTTTTCCTGCAGCTAGCACTGACTGGAAGATGCTAGAGCTTATCAAGACTAAAAAAACGCTTCGGCGACCCAAGGCCCTAAGGTAGTCTCATCCGCAAACATCTAAGTGCATATCTTAGTAGATTTGATCTTTGAAGAGCTCTTCGGCCGATTGCGTTCCTGGAGAAATGCATTCGTCACCACAGCTAGATATTCAAGATTTGGTACCTCAATAGTCTCAGCTTCCAAGAACGATGTAGCTCACTGTACAGAAGCGTCGAAAGCAACATTCGATTGGTCTGATGTAGTCCGTAATGCAGCTGTAGCTTGGAAGCCTCAAGATATTTTTACGAAACAACACCCAACGCCGTCCAACACGCAATCACTGAGTCCCTTATCCCTCAGCCTGACTCCCATATTCATCCTCATAGCTCGGTATCATCACGTCCCATCTCCCAACATCCTCCTCTGACTCACCCTCATCCTCTTGGTTTCGGCTTTTAAGAAATCGGAAAGCAAGCACAGCCCCATCCTTCAAGCCCGCACGCTGCGGAGAGGCGTTAAGAACACTCTTCTTTCCCCCAACTTTCTCTTTCCCGCTAGCCCCATCATCGATCTCCGTTTCCGGTACCTCGAGCTTCACCCAACCCTTGCTGAAATCGTTCTTGTCCACAGGAACGCCGAATGTAATACGTGCTGCATCTGAAGGGATAGTCACACCGTTGATGTCGGTGCGTCCGGTCTTGCTGAGAGCGTCAAGAAGGTCTTGCTTGATCGATTCGAAGCTCTGCGCGGGTTCGACGAAGAGTAGGACGGTGGTCTTATGGCGCTTGAATCGGAGGGTCCATTGCAGTGGATCGGGCTCCTTGACCGGCTAAGTCACACGCGTTTAGTAAAAGGCTAGAGCTTTGTTGTCCATTGACTCACCATCTTTAGGGCCTATTCGAGTGTTCGTGGTGTTTTGACGTGTCATGGTGAGGAGTTGCGAGCCATGTCTGATTCTTATCGTTCGCTGAGGTTGTGGCTTGCCGTACTAGGCAGCCGAGGAAGCCCTATCGCTTTATGGTTTATCCGTGCCAACTTCTACTGTCAATAGAAAGAAAGTGCATAAGCCACTTTTCAGATCAGACCATTCCTTGGACTGCGATGTTCAATGATTCTGAAAGGCTTAATATACCTCGGTCCTCCACAATCAAGAATCATTCGCATAGCAAGTTCTTCTTAAGCTGATTGGCTACCTCAACCAACCACCGGCACTTCTCTCAAGGCCTGCTTATCACCCAGGGAGAACAGAGCAATGGAGTCAATCACAAACAACCCTGACGCGCCTCCGCCCCTTTCAGAGCCCACAAGCGTGCCTCGACTTTCACTTCCGTTCCATATCCGCCTACCCGTCGCATCCTCCGTCTCGTTTCTTACCGGCATGGCGCTTGGTCTCTCCCATGGCAGTCAATCGGCCGGTCTGTGCTTTCGGGCCGAGAACGCCCATCGACTCCCGCAGACACCGACGGGCTGGTACTTGTACCATAAAAGCAAGAACTACCATATGATGCTCGGAGGGGTCAAAGAAGGCTTCAAGATGGGAGGAAAAGTGAGCATATGGGTTGGAGGCTTCTTCGTGGTAGAGGAGGCAGTGGATCGTCTGAGAGGTGGAAGGAGAGACTTCTTCTCTACCATCGTTGCAGGCCTCGGCATGGCGGGTGGATTCAGTCTGTGGAGTAAGTGGCTACAAACTCATACAAGATGGCGAACTATCAGGACCTAACGTGATTTCACCTGCAGATCGCTTTCCTGTCATCACTGCAGCCCGGACCGCAAGGACAGGCTTGCTGTGTGGCGCTGCGTTCGGGCTAGTTCAAGATGCGCTGTTCCTTGCCAGAGGGCGAAGGCTAGCATACGTGGACTTCTTGCTCGGTACGAAACGTCGGCAACGCCAGCACGACATGGAGAAAGCGAGCGATGCGAACAACCTGGCTTAAAACCTGAGATTACTCTTCTATGGCTTAACCAGCCAAACTTCGCCAGCGTGTAGAATCTGCCCGGGCCGTTATGGTGCAAACCAGAGGACAAGGAGGACGACGATCATGACAAAAAACCAGGCGCTGACTGTCATTGGGTGTGGGCAAGGGGAGCTGGGCACAGCCTCTCCGTGTCCCCAGATGAAAGCCGCGTAGGCATAAAGAGGACTATGACATTCTTACTCGAACCTAGTACAGTACTCTTACATCAGTGCAGCGATGACGGACAGCAACAATATAAGGCCATCCATAACGTGGAAGGTAAATATTGCATTGAGTGAGCTTGCCAACGAGACAGCTCATGTTTCAGTCTGGAATGATGCTAGGGATGGCGCGTCTCTGGTTAAGAAACATCTGGATCCGATCGACCGCCATGGGGCCTATATTACACCTCTTTTTCAGTATGGAGGAAAGTGGAATATAGCTGCGCGCTGTTGCCTTCAGATGGAAAGTTGTTGCTACGTCGTGCTGTCTCGGTGCAGCTGCACCATGCATGACCCACAAGCGGACGAAGGAGATGTATTGGATTGAGCCTCGCTTTATGGGCGCTGGAGCAGCGTGTGCATCCTCCAAGAAGTTGCCCAAAAACGCTGATAGCGATGGGTTCGGGGCGATGGGCAGTTTCTTACAGATGCCGTATCAGATTTCCACCCCCTAACATTGTGAGGTACGATGAAGAGAGTGATCACAGTTGGGTTGCCAGTCCATAGGGTGTTCACATTAACGATACCTTCTGAAATGTTAGCTGCCACGGCAGTGAATATTATCTCTTATGCATGGTACTTCACTGTTCGAGTGGAGACACTTCAAGATCTCGACTACTTGCTTCTCTTTACTTCTACTTAGCTTCACATTGCTGATACAGCATCTCACTTCCTTTGACGACTTCAAATCTACAACAAAGCAGACAACATCAAGTCCGATACGGTCAAGATGACATTTCGACAGGATGGCTTTCCCATTTCTCCGCACGATCATCCTCCGTGCCTATCGAGCAGTACTCCGTCTCTATACGGGCCTTACCATGGACAAACACGCTACTACAACGTGAGAAGCCTTGAGGATCTCCCTGCCATGGACGAGTACAACAGGCCTATCCGCTACTACAATCTCAACAATCTCAACGACCGGCCCTCCATCGATGCCCAATGCGTAGTAACCCACTACTATAACATCATTGACCCTGACGGACTCCCTTCTATCGACGACGAATACCCAGCCATCGAGTTTGATGACCATCCACATCAGCAACATTATCATGAACCCAGGCCCGACAGCAATTCTCTGCGAGGCCGCCGTGAGCCAGGTAGCTTCAACTACACGCCCTACAGACGGCAGTCAACGCCCTACTTCGACCCTATTGAAATGCCGGGCGACCACCGTCACGCCCGCGAAGCATATTTTCCCCTATTGAATTTGAGGATAGATCTCCCACAGACAACATGACAGACACAAGAGGTCGTCATGAGAGGTATGATGCCGATCAAGCACGCCATCTGTGTCAGCAGTCGCCCTACATTGAGCCCCACGTCGGGCTCGACAAGGAGCGTCACGGCGCTCGTGAGGCCCATTTTGCGGAAATCGATGCCGCTGATCCGTATGTGGGTCTATTTGGGTTCGATCCCAGTAGGGTCGAGTTCGAACCTATCGACATCGATGAAGGGTATGCTTTGAGGCGTCAGGAATGGGAGGAACGTCGACGTAGACGTAGAGGCTGAAAGGAGCTGTACCCGTGGGCAGAAGTGTTGGCGGCCTGCCTGTCAGGGGATGAGCGAAGATTGCGAGGTCGACAGTGTCTTCCGGGTCGTGCTTTGCTGCTCAATTGCATATGTATGTAGTATTTAGCTAGCAGCAATCCACAAGACATAGCTCAACCAGGGTCGGCAAAGTCTCCTACAGAAGTCTATGAACTTTACTGAATTGGAAGACACAACGTATTGTGTCTGTGGATACTATAGGTGTATGGTGGAAGCAGCACCTCAACCGTCGCCGCGTAAGTATTTGTATGTCTCTCCGGGCTCATTGAACTGAGCCAATCACGAGTAGTCCCTATGTAGAATACAAGTACTGAGGTTGATACCTAAGTCACCGTGCGTACCATCTAAAAGCCATTGAGGTACCTACCTATGAATCGTAATGAATTTCAAATGTTGATTTGACGCTGGAAAGACTGTTGTCCTAGATCGATGTCGAGGCTGGATCGTGGCTACAGTACGGTATGTAAGCAAAAGATTGGCGGTTGATCTCCCGAGCGGGCATGGTGTGCACGGTCGGCGCGGCGAACCTTGCTGCAGGACTGCTGACGCTAACTACCTTTAGTAAAGGTGCGAATTACCTTACCTACCTTAAGGTAAGCTAAGGTACAGTAGTGGAGATGGCCCAAAGAGGTAAACCGACAGTACATACAGTATGGAGGTACATTGGTCTCCTCCCGCCCGCTCATCGGGCGCATCTTTAGAGCAACGAACACATACATACATACATACTTTACCTTACCTTCTCGCCCATATCCATGTTGTTCAGATATTTCTACATCTACCTACCGTCTATCTTTCCAGAAACTGTGTCCTGTGTCCTGTGTTCTGTATCCGATATCCAACTGTTTGCATCCCCGATGCTTGACAAACTCCGTTCAACTACAGTCATCGCATCTTTGACGCTTCTGCTTGATTGCTTAGCTTGACAGGGACATCTATCGCTCTCAACCAGCGGACCTGCAGCTGCAGGGTTGACATTCTCCATGTGCTAACCGCCTCAATCGCTGCTCTTCCTCCTACGGCCGGATTGAGAAAACCTTTCGCCGTTGCACTCACCTTTTCCACGCCCTACTCCCATCCTCTCAGAATTCTCTCGGAGAGAACGGGCCTCCCTGGTATTGACCAATAAACGACCAGATCTGCACTGAGCTTCTACTGACCTCACAGATTAATAGTTAAAATCTTTTCGGCATCTGTGAAGCCTGGTATAAACACTCTTCAATAGGTTCTAGCAGAAGCGTCGCTTCATACTTTCCGCCGTCAAAGCCGACAGGGCCCCGCGATCCGAATGACTTTCCCAGCGAACGTGCGGGCCTGTTACACAGGCTAGCGATTGGGCACGCCAGTGAAGGAACTGGACTTAGCCGCGTGTACGACGGACGGCTTTGTGAACAACCTGACTTTGGAGCCAAAGCCTTGCCACAATACGTGGACGGCAATCTTGAGACGTCAGGAGACCGGGCTGCATTTCCTTCCATCATTCAGTGACCTCATATTGCAACCTTAACCCACATCGGCAGCATCCATTGGATATACACCATGCGCCGCCATCGAAGCAGCGGCGGCGGCACTACGTTTGCTGGTAGATCTAGTGCTGCACCTATTACAGATGCTCTCTCGTTGATTCGGACCTTCAACTCCGAGACCAATCCCGCTCGACCGGTCCGACCGTCGCCTCTGACCGTATCGCAGATTCAGGGTATGCCACTTGATCTACTCGATCGCATCAGAACCTTTCCTTTGTTCGATCATGCGCCGGAATCGTTCTTGGTGGCTATTGGATCCCATCTTCGGCCCCAGCTTCATTCGCCACATGACTATATCTTGACCGAGGGCGATGAGGCAAAGGCCATGTACTGGCTTGTGCGAGGGGCCGTGGCGGTGACCTCGCGAGACGGAGAAAGCACATATGCTGAGTTGAAGCCCGGGGCCTTCTTCGGGGAGATTGGAGTCTTGATGAACATACCACGAACGGCTACCATCATCGCACGGAGTAGGTGCTTACTCGTCGTTCTGAAACAAGAGGACCTGAGGAAGGAGCTCCCCAAATATCCGGAGGTAGAGCGGGCCATCAGAGAAGAAGCCCAAGAAAGACTGGTGATCCTGGAGCGGAAGAAGCGCGAGAACAGCAGCGTGGTTCCATATGACACTCCTCCTTCGCCAAGTCGTGGAGAGAAGAGGTCCCACGATGGAATGGTGGAGGATGTGACAATGTTTGAGAACCCTTTCCCCAGAAGCAACGGTTTGTTCAATTACAAAAAGCGAAAGTCACCATCCCCTGGACTGGCGGAAACAACATCTTCCAGCGCTCTTGGTAGCGGCTTGGTGAATGTGCGCCAGCTTCTGAAAGAGTTGCCTCTTTTCTCCACCTTACCACCTGAAATTCTTCATTTTTTAGGTTTAAGTGCGCAGCCAAGAACATATCCACCATTCACCGATATAATACGGCAAGATTCTCAGGGCAGAGAAGTTTTCTTTATCGTCAGAGGCGAGGTCGAAGTTGTGGACGAAAAGGGTAGGGACCAATCCACGACCAATGGATTAGCCAATGGGCTTGGCAGGGAAACCAAACGAGGTCTTCAGATCAAGGCACGGCTGAAACAAGGGCAGTATTTTGGTGAAGTCGCCAGTTTATCATTAGCACCCCGTAGAACGGCGACCGTGCGCTCAGTATCATCGGTGGAGTGTCTGATGATCGGTGGCGACGCCCTGGCAGAATTCTGGAAAATGTTTCCTCCGGACATCCGGCAACAAGTCGAACGGACTGCCAAGGAACGCCTGCGGTCTTCCTCTGATGGCGATGCGATCATGGTAGATATCACCGAAGTGACACCACCTATCAACGAGCTTGCAATCGGAGACCAACCTAAGCCGAAGATCAGCAGAAAGCAGGCTGTTCCTAAGGTTACCTTTAGCCATCCGAAGCCACCCAGTCCTCACAAGCCAAGCCGCATTGAAGATCAACCCATAATCGAACCATACGATCCCGATCCTTTCTTGAATGTCGACTTGGAAAACATCAGATCGAGATCGAGAAGAGGATCACTGGCGCCTTCGCCTCCAGATGGCGTTCAGACGACAGGTCCTGACAGTCAGCATAGGAAGTCGTCACCGCCAGGGACTCGATCTGTAGCATCCTCACCTTCGAAGCCAAAGCATGCTAGTACTCCTCCCGAACAGCATGTAACACCGAAGCGTCCAAAGACCATTCAGCGTCGCCCCAGCCAGTTCAGCAAAGGCATTTTACCGGAAAGTATACTCATCATGATCTTCCAGCATCTTGATGTCTATCAGCTTATGCGTATACGCACTATATCTTTACATTGGTCCAGGCTCGCCAAGTCACCCGACCTCCTCCATACGTTAAATCTCACCGAGTACAACCGCAAAGTCACTGACGAGGCCCTGATTCGTTACATCTGTCCGTTCGTCGGACAAAGACCCCGGATGATTGATATTAGCAACTGCTTTCATATCAGTGATGGGGGCTTCACTGCACTTGCTTCGAGCTGTGGTTCCAATGTCACCTCTTGGAAGATGAAAAGTGTGTGGGATATCACGGCTCATGCGGTCCTGGAGATGGCCAACAAAGCCAGGGGTCTGGAAGAGGTCGATCTCAGCAACTGCCGGAAGGTGAGCGACACACTACTGGCTCGAGTGGTCGGTTGGGTCGTTCAAGGACCATCCCCAGGTAGTGGTCGCCAGCAATTCAACGCGCGTAACCCCGGTATAAGGTCTGCAGACGGATCCGTCGTGTCACATCCTCCCCCCGGCACCGTCTTCGGCTGCCCGAAGCTTAAGAAGCTGACACTGTCTTATTGCAAACATGTAACCGACAGATCGATGGCTCACCTGGCATGTCATGCCGCTTCACGGCTCGAGGAAATCAACCTGACAAGATGTACAACAATTACGGACCAAGGCTTCCAACACTGGGGCGAGGTTCAGTTCTCAAGATTAACCAAGTTATGTCTAGCAGATTGCACGTATCTGACTGATAACGCGATTGTCTATCTCACCAACGCTGCAAAGACGCTTCGAGACCTCAACCTAGTAATTACATAACACAGCCTGTATTCGTCGTGACCTAACAGCTAATCCATCCATAGTCCTTTTGTTGTGCCCTTTCGGATACGGCAACCGAGGTCTTGGCTCTCGGATGCCCTCAGTTGACCCACCTGAATCTCTCGTTTTGCGGCTCGGCTGTCTCTGACTCGTCGCTGCGTAGCCTTGGACTTCATCTGCTCGATCTTCGCGAACTCTCCGTAAGAGGATGTGTGCGAGTTACGGGCACTGGCGTTGACGCCGTTGTGGACGGCTGCCACAAGCTTCAAGCTTTTGACATTAGCCAGTGCAAAAATGTTCATAAGTGGTTGGAATCTGGAGGTTTGAGCAAAAGCCCGAAAAGGGTTGTGTTCCAGACCGTTGCCCGCGATGGCGAGAAGAGTCTCTATTAATGACGCGGGAGGGCTTTTTGACATTTAGAGCGCATTATGTCTGTTTGGAGAAGCATTTCCAGCGAACCATGGGACTACGGCCTATGTACGATTTAGGATAGAGGATTTCTATAGCTCTCCCCTGCAATCGCATGGTAGAGGAGCAAAAGGCATTTAACGCTCTGTACGAGTATGATTTCTCGATTGGGCGAGGGCGATGACAAGAATGTGCACTTCTGGAAGCTTCCCTCCGCCGGAGTACACTCTAGCGTCAGCTGTTAAAGGCGAGCTTCGTCGTCACCTCCCAATTTCCCCCTCACATCAGAATCATCATACACATCGTGACCATGGCATTCGTACTTCGACGTCCGTTGGCCCTGTCAACGGCTCTCAAGCAGATCCCCAAAACCTCCTCGACGACACCCGTCCGCGCATTCCACAGCTCGCGAACCAACTCCAAAGCCACCCTGACGTCCACGCTTGCCAAATCCCGCGCCACCTTTCAAAATGCCTTTCGCCGCAACTACATCCAGCAACCGTACCAGGCGGCGCGGCCGGACACGGGCAATCTCACTCAGAAGCTCATCGTCGGCGCGGGACTGGTCGGCGCCACCCTGGTTGGCACCAACCTGCTCTTCAACCGCGAAACCCGAGAAGATGGCGGCATGCCACCGTTCGAGCGCCGCTACCTGAACGAGACCTTCCTGCACACGGGGATGGGGCTCGGGATCATAGGTGTCGCGGCGCGCGCACTGCATCAGAGCGGATGGAGCTATAGGCTCATGGCCATGAACCCTTGGGCGGTGATTGGCGTCAGTTTGGCTGCTAGTATTGGGACGATGTATGGGACGTTTGCGACGAGTCCGGAGAAGTAAGAACCCTGATCCTCACCGGCGATCTATCTCGCTAACAGGATTGGTAGCTATATCCAGAAATATGCGCTCTGGACCGGGTTTAACGTCGCACAAGCTGCCGTCCTCTCGCCACTTCTCTTCCTCCAGCCCGCACTCCTCGCTCGCGCTGGCCTTTATACTTTGGGCGTGATGGGGTCTATCGCTTTCGTGGGCGCCACGGCCAAGCAGGAGAAATACCTGTATCTGGGCGGACCGCTGCTGGCTGGTGTGGTGGTCGTCGCGCTTAGCGGCTTCTTGCCTCTTATTATCCCCCGGACCGCCGCGCGAACGCTCATGTGGTCCGAGAATATTTTCTTGTATGGAGGGCTTGCGGTTTTCTCAGGTGCGACCTCCCACCAAAATAAAATGCTTTTCTCTATGCTAACGACTGCTGGATGTAGGTCTAACGCTCTACGACGTTCAGAAGATCCTCCACCATGCGAGACTGGCGGAGAGAGGGTTGATCAAGCGGGACGCGGTCAACGAGAGTATTAGCTTGGAGCTGGATTTCATCAACATCTTTATTAGGATGGTGCAGATTCTGGGGATGAGGGGGAACAACCGGAAATAGATTGTGGACAGGAACGCAGTATCGGACGAAGAGTCAACACTGGGCTCTTTTACTTGTCTGGCGGGAGTTCATTGGCTTTGAGGGTCGGGGCTTGTTCTGATTATTTCCCGCATCACTCCTCTCCTGGCTCAGATTTTAGGACAATTGGAACTATATTGAAGGAAGGCTCCTAATCGAAAATACAGCGTAATAGCCTAGGGAGTCCCTCAATCGACATCATGTAATCCCGCCCCAACATCCATATTCTCAGACTGGGAATGAAGGGCATCTCTGTCCGTCTTGAATTACTTCATTCATCGCACGGCCCGTCGTTTCCTTGTCCTTGGACACAACAGTAGTGACCCTTCACGGATCTTGCATGCTGAAGCTGTTGAGGACCGCCGGAAAACTCTTCTCTGGACGTTCCCATTCCCATAGCTTTGGAGGACGTATAGGGTACGTAGTATGTGCTCGTGGGTCTGGATGCGCGTTTGGTCATCCTTGACTCGGGGCTGGCTTTCAGGTGAAATTAGTGACTGCAAGATGCGTCTGCTGCCTATCGGGTTGTGAGCCGGACCGCTATCGCTCGATCCTCCGTTAGAGGTTGTCTGGCTATACACCGCGCTGATCATGAGGCGCCTCGAAGCGCAATCAACCCGAGGATTGCTACTTCTAGAGCTTTCGCTTCAGCGTCGCCTCCCGTGTCTCTTTCGGACCCGTTACTACCCTCCTCCAAACTTTGCCTCTTGCTCTTCTTCCCCTTGTCGCCAGTGCCGTTCAATTTATAGATCTTCCGCACCTTGCCGACATCCACAGTTCGCCGATGCTCCACGTCCGAAAACTCCACCGCTCTTCCTTCGATGACAGCATTCAGATGCTCCTCGACGCTCTCATGTGTGATGTCGGGTGTTGTACCGACTTTGATCACCAACAGGTCTCTGGTAGTGTCGCTGACTCCAAACCTTCGAAAACTTTCCGATATCTGTTAGTCGGTCTCAGCGTCCGTGTTCGAATACCCGCCTTTCGTAAAAACTCCGTACGCACGTTGTTGTTGGGACTCAACGAGAACACAATCTCCGAATGAACATTTCGCGATTTGAGCCGGTCGTTGATAAGGTCATTTACGGCCCGGAATACTGCGGCGAGCGCATGTGTAGTCGAGACAATCTGGAAACATCAGTTCCGGTGACTATTTAGTGGAGCCATTCTGGATCAGGCAGAGACTAAGCTTGCTCACCACGCTGGCATCAATGAGTGCGTACTCGAATTCCGACTTGCCATTGAGGAGCTGCTGTCGTAGGTAAGAGGCATTTCGCAGATCTCGGAAGAGTGCAACATGGACCGCTAGAGACGGAGGGAGGTGGGATAGGTGGAATGTTTGTAACATCATATGTATAAAACCGGTTTACAGGATATATATACTGGGTTCCGATGTTGAGGCTCAACACTTGAGGCTCTTAAGGCCTCGGTAAATTCCGCGCTTGTGAGAATCCCCAGACATCTGAGTCCAGCTCAGCTACACTTTGAAAGTGCGGCATGGTATAGGTCACACATCTAGGTCGCGCAATCTCTCATATACCCATCAAGCACGTCCGACGAGCTTTTTCCTGTATAACGGGCAAGACTCTTCTTTTCTGACATAAAGAGGTGCCTTCACGGTAACTTCCTTTGCCTGGTCTGCTACGGCAACCTCCTCGGCGAGTTCCATCGCACGATGCCTCCTAAACGCCGCGCATCGGGTTCGCCAGCTTCAGGGACTCCGTCTAGCAGTAAGGCGCCAAAGCACGAAAACCAAGGACCAGAAGACTTTTCGAACTCGGTCAAGAAGAAACTTCAGACATCTACGCGAACGGGACAAGCGTGCGATAGATGCAAGGTGACCGATGTCCTTCAAGCCTTCACCATGTCTATACTTACTAACGCTCGCCCAGGTTCGCAAGATTCGCTGCGATGGCCTCCCTGGTGGGTGTTCACCATGTTTGCAGAACAACACAGAATGCAAGACTACGGACCGCATCACGGGAAAGGCGACTTCGCGAGGCTATATCGAGACCCTTGAACAACGAGCTCATGATCAGGAGAACCGCATCCGGGATCTCGAAGCTCGACTTATCTCCATGGGCGTAGACATACAGCCTCCCAATGGATATCATGACCTTACGATCGCGCCACTCGTCGAGTGGAACCAGGCTCAGGCCAATGGTAACCATCAGTCATGCGCGGCAGCAGACCATCGGAATGGAAAGGACAGCAGTGTGATACCGTTTCCCTCCAATGCGTCAGTCTCACGTGCGACGGAGACAAACATGTTCCGCCTTCCCGAGTTTCGCACAGGCTCCACTGGCGACAATTACCTCGGGGTGTTCTCTGGCAATTCCTTTCTTAGCTCTATAAGGGGCACTGCCCTGAATGTTCTAGGCATGCAGATTGATATTGCGGACTTCACCTCACCCGACATGGATGAGCCGGACCAATCAAGTGTCCACGATCAGCCCCTCTACAATAAGTCATATCTGAGTTGGGTGCAGTCGGCCTTCAATGTCTCTCCCAAGTTTGACAAGGTTGAATTACCGGGGAAACAAGAAGGTCTCACTTATGCCCAGTGGTACTTGAGGGTCTTGAACCCATATCTACCTGTGTTGCACAAGCCAACTTTCATGGCCCTGGTAAGTGCTCTTGTCTGCAACAACGACCATTTACTGATCCTGTATCTCTACCAACTATTAGCTCACGAGAATGTACGATCCCACCTTTGAGCCATCCGCTGCGGAAACAGTCATGGTTCACATGATGTTTGCCATCATGTTCTTCCAGTATGCGGCGCGAAACTGGGAGAACGCAAGCCAGCAGTCAGACTTGAACACTCGATCCAACTTTCACTATCACTATTCATTGGGGTTGTTCTCCAAACTCATAGCGAGCCACACATTGCAAGACCTGCAAGCTTTGACTTTGATATCTGCCCATATGCGCAACTTTCCTAAACCTGGAGCTAGTTGGATGGTGTCCAAACTCACTTTTTCGCTAGCTATCGAGTTGGGTCTGCATCGATCGGCGAAAAGATGGGTTCCACCTACTCCAAAATCCAACGTCCTCGAGATTGAGATGCGCAAGCGTGTGTTCTGGAGCATTCTAGCTATCCACGTCACCATCAGCGGAAAGCTCGGTAGACCGATGCCCTTGCGCGTGGAGGACTTCGACGTCGAGATACCCGAGGCTGTAGATGATGATCTTCTCAGCGAAGAGGGGATCGATACGTCGAAAGTGGGTAAATGCTCTTTTCGAGTCGGCATAGAAGCATTCAAGGTTGAGCCGTTGTTCATGGAACTATACAACAACGTCTATGCCGTCAAGCGCTCGCCTCACAACTACGTGCAGGTGGTTCGGAGTCTAGAAAACAAGGTTCAAAAGTGGTGCGATCAATGGCCTGCGGAACTAACCCAGGAATCTGCACTGAACGACCAGGAAGGTCGAGTCTTCGCTCTCTATATCAACATGTGGGCTCTGGAGTTTCGACTTCTGTTGCGTCATCCTTCCCTGTCCCTCACGGATTCTCAGGAGTTCAACAGCGAGAATCTAGACGTCTGTCTGGAGTGTGCGCGGGCAATGCTACATAACGTACGCCAACTACAGAAGTACAAGAGCTTGGACACAACCTGGTACAATGGTGCTTTATATGTACTTGCAATCTCTACCATGCTCTTCGGGCAGTGGGAGAGGAGGGACCAGATGACATCTGCAGATCTGGCAAAGCTAAGAGATGACATGTACGTTTGGCTTGATATCATGGGAGATGTAGGAGGTTTAATAGGTCAGCTCGGCAAAACCAGATTACCCTTGGGTCAGAAAGACTAACTTCTACAGGTTCTGGCAAGCGTCTCCAGAACGCCGTCCGAGTCACTGTCGACAATACACTCGGCTTGTTGACTCGCCATCTGGCTTCGAAGACTGCATCCTCTGCTCTTTCGTCAACTAACCACACTGGCTCCCCGGGCGGATCCCCACAGCAAGGATCCGCGCCAAATGCTGAGGGCTACAGCGAGACACAAAACTACTCCAACCCATACCCTGACCCCAGCCACGGTGTCAACGGAGGCCTCAACCACGCTGCTAGAAATGGCGCATACCTCTCGCCCGACGACCCAAGCATAAATGGCCACGCGATAGCACCCTATCCGGCGGCCACCCAGTACTCCTACCCCGAACCGTCCACCACCAACCTCTCGACCTACCCCTCCAACCGCCCAGCCTTCAACCCGAACCCGTACCCCGCAGTTGCCGCCGAAGCCCTCTCGTCCGCGCCACAAACCACCCCTCAACAGGCAGCAGCAGCCGCGGCCAACGCCTTCATGTACTCTAACGCTCACCCCAACCCGACATACATCCCGACCAACAATGTCTTTGGTGGCAGTCAATCATGGCGACAATGGACCGGCACCGTCGCAGGTAATCTCGAACCGCAGGAGTACCTCAACTCCGCAAGCGCCCTCATGCAGCTTGGCGGACGCGATCAGAATGCCGGCGGTGCGCCGGTCGCGGACATGACGGGTGGCGGCATGAGCAGTGCGGACGCGAACGCGATGAGCGGTGGTTCGGGTCAGCCGTGGCCGTTGATGATCTTCGATATCGGACAGGGTGGGTCGTAGGCTGTGATGTATTTCTACGAGTTACCGATTGAGGCGTTTACGGAGGGTCCGTTTCGCCGCTATGGTAGGGCCCGGTCGCCCTGATTTGCAAGACTTTTCTGCTCCTTTGTGCTTCGTGCACTAATAACAACAGACGTGCTTCTTGCTTGCTTCTATATACCTGGCTTGTTGGCTATAGTTTCGGTGGTTTCTTCGATACCTTGCAGTTTGGGGGTAAGGCAGATGGCGCTTACGATGGATGGATGGATGGATGGATGGGTTTGTTTGTATAACTATCGGGGCTCCGTGTACTCTACAGTTTGCCTTGTCCTTGTCTATGCACATTGGTTTTATATGGCGCTCAGTATAGGTACAGAGCTTTGCTTCTCAATGCAAAAGTTGAAACGAGAAGCTTCTAATCTCTCCTTTGACGGTGCTTTGATGGAGACTTGCACCGTTCGAGGAGAGAATGACTGGGGTAGATTGTCCATTTCATATCTCTGTAGATTGGATAGCATGGTCTTGGCTTCAATTGATCATACCCTAGGTTACCAAATATGTATTCTAGTCGTAGCAGGTCAAGGTTGGCGCTAACCCATTTGGTCATCTCGAACAACAATGCAGCATCAAGTCACGTTCTCGAGATCTTCGGCGAACCACAGCTTCATAACAAGCTCCATAGCGCCTACCTTCAACGCTGTCGCTTCTTCTTCGCCGAGGGCTATGCCGGCCGTCGCGCCACTTATGCACGATGACCATGCCCGATGTTATCGTCCTCTCTTCGTCCCCGGTCGCATCGGCCATCACAATCACGCCGCGACCGGCGCAGTTGGCACCAATGTCCTCTTCTCCAGGGTTGCCGTCCCCGTCTGTGTTAATGAAATCACAGAAATTGAGCTCAGCAGGCGGACATTGCACGGCATCATCGACCGAGAGAACAATTGGGGACTTTGCGACTACGACCAGTTTGGGAAAGGTCGGACCTTCAGGTCTCGATCCGGACACTCGAAATGGAGAACAAGGCACCAGTGGAATCAGTCCACCCGCGCTGGACAGCCATACTGTGGACTCTGAGCAGGCGATGAAGCCTAAGCCGAAGAAGCGTGCTCCGGCTGGAGCGAAGCGTGCCACAGCTCCGAAGAGGTCGAAAGCGCCGAGCAAAGTAACGGATGAGCTCACAGATGCCGCTGGTGGACTGGGAGCCGGAGGTGTCTGTGAGGGTCCAATTGTGTCGGTCACGGAGAAGAAGCTGAGAAAGCCTCGAGTCAAGAAGGATAAAGTCGAGGGCCAGCCGAAGATCAAGAAGGGTAGAATAACGAAACCAGGAACCGAGGCTGGGAAGGAGGAGGCATCTATCAAGAGGAAGCGTTCGAAGGTGATGGATGGAGCAGTCATACCTGCGGACAGTACTGGGAGCCCTGATGTGGTGGAGCTGCCTACTGCGGAGCAGGATCTAGGTCTAGACAAGGCTTTAATGAGGAGGAAATGCTGGACGCCGCCGAAGGAAACCGTTCAATTGGTGGGGGGAGCATGCGAGAGGACCGGATTCGCTGTGCGGTCGGTTGAGCCAGCCTCCGTCACGTCCGTGGAGCCTTCGTCGAAGAGCTTCGGTAGTCTCTTCTCAAGCTTTGGCTTTGCGCAAGAGTTGGAATGTCGTGCAGTACCACAAGGTGCACGCGATTTTGATGGCGGAGTCCAAAAAAAGCGGCGTAAGATTGAGGCAAGTTCAGTTCATACCAGAATAGAAAGACTTTATTGTTGATTGTGGGTTACCAGCTTCAAGACGTTTCCGTCCAGAGCAGGACCACGACCACCATTCCAAAGAGGAGTAAATCACCCAAAAAGAAGCCTGTTACCATCACAGAGAAAGCAACCGCTCAATACATGGTCAAGGATCCGAACCCCACCGCGCCCTTACTTCAATACTTTGTACCCGGTGGTCAATCTGGTACTGGCGGTTGTCATGTCACTGATAGGAATGACGCTGTCAACCCCAAGAAGGTGACGAAGCCTGCCAAGGCAACAAGTGCGAAACGCAAACCAAAAGATGGTACGGCTGCGTTACCCTTGCTTCTTTCCCCAGAATCCGCCTTGAAGAAAGTTCACCACCAAGACATCTTGTTTGGTACATCCAGTCAGCTAGTTGAGGAAGAATCACCGACCTTTTTGAGAGAACTGCAGCAGGCTCTGAAGATCTCTGAAGTCGCTTCCAATTTCGACTCCCGTGTTGACTCTGTTCACCGCGGTGAAACGGCGACCAAGCCGAACGCGATGAAGAGCCTGAAAGTCTCTTCGAGCCGGTTATGGGCAAGCGCCGCTCGAGATTCTGAGGGAAACCTTTTAGATGCAGAAGTTGTGGACCTGGCAGACTCACCGCCCGCCAACACGGATTCTGAATCTATTAGGATTATAGGGGAGGCTATAACCGAGGCCCCTACATTGCTAACAGAGAGTCCACAGGACAATGCCTGGACGATTCTCGATGGTACGACTATTAATGAAGCCTGCTTGAAAGACAGACCAGGGGAGCAAAGTAAAGAGCAAGAGTCCATGCATCCAAATGATAAAATTATTATGCCGAGTCACTCTGAAGAAGTGACTCTAGAGAAACGTTCTAGAAGCAAATCTCCAGCGAGAAAGATGAAGAAGACGAAAAGCAAGACCACTATGGCACAGTTGTCCCAGACGATTCAAAAGCCTGACTATGTTGGGTATCCGACCGCCAGGTTAGCCACCGAGCTCGCGTCGTACGGCTTCAAGCCTATAAAGAATCGCGATCAGATGATTGCCATGCTAGAGAAATGCTGGGAGGGTAAAAACAGAGTTGCTCTGCAATCGTTAACAACAAATGCCAACCCCCTCAATTCCGGACCGTCGAATACCAAGGGTGTTGCCGAAGCGGAGGACGGCGTGGAAAAGCCACAAGCCAAGGCGCAATCTCCGAGCAAGTGCGGAAAGCCCTCGTCGACCGAGCTGCTCCGTCCTGCAGAACCAACCCAAGCAGCAGAGCCAGTACCCAAAAAGCCACGAGGCCGGCCACGGAAAACTACAACTACCGAACAACCCACGGCCGGCTCAACTCAGCGGCGCAAAGAAACACGCACCACGACCACAGCCCCTTCGCCCAAAACGAAGAAACCGAACACAGCCAAGCGGAAAACGACCCCCGCCATAAACGTCGAAGAGATCTCCGACTCCGACACGCCCCTGACCCCGTCCCCACCCCGCCGTCGCTCCTCTCGCCCCTCGCCCACAACTCCCCGGCCCCTCGACCTCCGACCGGCTTCCGCCGCTGAACCGACGCCGAGCCTCTCGCCCGCAACGGCGCAGACCCTGCTCTTCGCCAACATCACCAAAGCCATCACCACGTTCCCCCGAAGCACAGACCCGAGATATCCGACCTGGCACGAGAAGATATTGATGTATGATCCCATCGTGTTGGAGGATCTGGCGTATTGGTTGAATACGGAGGGGCTGGGGAGGGTGGGCGTTGATGAGGAGGTGGGGCCGGGGGTGGTCAAGGCTTGGTGTGAGGGGAAGAGCGTTTGTTGTTTGTGGCGGGAGAATTTGAGGGGTGGGGCTAGGGCGAGGCATTAGGGTTTCGTTGTGGGACTTGGGAGGGTATATGTTGTAGGTTGTAGGATTGTAGGGTTACTCATTTTGGAGTGTGGTTAGGTGTACTTATAGCGATGGCGATTATATAAGGGGCAAAGCAGAAGTATTTCACATATCTGTGTAAGTCAACGGACTGCGGTATATCCTTATGTACTCAGCACAGTTGTCGCACTGGGGAGGTAATATGAGCGGAGCTGCCTACCTACTAACTCAATAATAGTAATATGGACTTGTGGCTAAGCTTTCCGCTCATGACGCTCGGCTTGGAACTGTACCGAACCCGAGTACGGATTAACCCCACACAATGCTCGGCATGAGAGCCGACGTAACCCAGACATAGCTTAAACCACCATCGCCGAAAGGGAAGGTAAAGGAGCTGTGGAGCTCTCTGACTTTCTGATGCACTGACTTTCTGAGGTAATTGTTCAGACCCAACTACACTCCCATCCTTAACCTCGTCATTCCTCGTTGTCCAGAAAGGAACTTGGGCAGGAGGGGTAGGGTGCAATTGGTGAAGGCGCGCTGACTTGCTTTGACCATGGACAGAATGAGTGAGAAAGCACTCATGGCGAACGAGCGTACGGCATTGCTCGAGACCGTTCAAATCGCTCCTCCAAGGCAGCGTTATTCCCATAGCACCATTCGCCGAATCTGCACTGCCGTCCTGACGACCTCCCTCGTGATTGTTGGAGCCCTCTTCCTACTACCATTACGGTTTGTGCCATCGCAACATGGTCACGGTTCTGGGACCTCCTGGTACTTTGCATGGTCATCACCATATCCGCATAGAGCATGGCCGGCAAGCGACGGGTTGTCGTACAAGGACTTGCAAGATATACTGTTGACGACACCGCAAGAGGACCAGATCCGACATTGGAGCGAATACTACACGGCTGGCCCACATCTGGCTGGCAAGAATTTCAGTCAAGCGTTATGGACACGCGACAGGTGGCAGGATTTTGGGGTTCAGGATTCCAGTATCGTATCCTACGACGTCTATGTAAACTACCCGGCTGGTCATCGACTGGCGCTGCTGGAGAAGAGCAACAGAGATAAACGGGACGGGAAAGAGCCAGAGTACAAAGTTAGATACGAGGCCAGTCTTGAAGAGGACGTGCTCGAAGAGGATCCCACGAGCAGCCTGGAAGTCCGCATACCGACGTTTCACGGATACTCTGCGAGCGGCAACGTCACCGCTCGGTATGTGTATGTCAACTTTGGAACATATCAAGATTTTGAGGACGTCTTGAAGGCGAATGTGACCTTGAAGGGTAATATTGCCCTGGTGAAGTATGGCCATATCTTTCGAGGACTGAAGGTTAAGCGTGCGCAAGAGCTTGGCATGATTGGTACCATCATCTACACCGATCCTGAGGAGGATGGCGAGATTACAGAGACCAATGGTTACAAGACCTATCCGGACGGGCCAGCTAGGAATCCGAGCAGTGTGCAGAGAGGGAGCACCCAGTTTCTAAGTAAGACCTGCCCGCTAGAAGCCTGACAGAAGTGGTTTTGCTAATGATTGCACATTAGGTGTTGCACCAGGAGACCCTACCACTCCAGGCTACCCTTCCAAGCCCGGCGTTCCACGTCAAGATGTGGACAAGGCTATTCCTTCAATCCCATCGATTCCCATTTCCTACCAGGATGCCCTGCCCTTGCTCAAAGCGCTCAACGGGCACGGGCCAAATGCCGCAGACTTCCCTGAGCATTGGCGACACGGCGGTTTAGGTTACAAAGGCGTCGACTACAACATTGGGCCATCGCCTGAACATCTAGTACTCAATCTCGTCAATGAACAAGAGTATGTTACAACACCAATGTGGAATGTAATCGGCATCATCAACGGTACCCTTCCCGATGAAGTCATCATCCTCGGGAACCACCGCGACGCTTGGATTGCAGGTGGAGCCGGTGATCCAAACAGCGGGTCCGCAGCCATGAACGAAGTAGTGAGAAGCTTCGGAAAAGCGCTTGAAAAAGGGTGGAAACCCCTCCGAACGATCGTCTTCGCCAGCTGGGACGGTGAAGAGTACGGGCTCATAGGCTCAACCGAATGGGTGGAAGAGTACCTCCCCTGGCTCTCCAAGAGCGCCATCGCCTACCTGAACGTCGACGTCGGCACGCGCGGCCCGAACTTCCAATCGGCCGCCAGTCCGCTCCTCAACAAAGCCCTGTACGAAGCCACCTCGCTCGTGCAATCGCCCAACCAGACCGTCACGGGCCAAACGGTGCGCGACGTGTGGGACGGCCACATCGCCACCATGGGCAGCGGCAGCGACTTCACCGCCTTCCAGGACTTCGCCGGCGTGCCGAGCGTCGACCTCGGCTTCGCCAACGGGCCCCACGACCCCGTCTACCACTACCACTCCAACTACGACAGCTTCGCGTGGATGGACACCTTCGGCGACCCGGGCTGGCACTACCACCTCGCCATCACCAAGGTCTGGGCCCTCTTCGCCGCCCGCCTCGTCGAGACGCCTGTCATCCCTTTCAACGCGTCCGATTACGCCGTCGGCTTGAAGACCTACCTCGACGCCGTCAAGGCCAAGGCTAACGCACAAGCAGCCGACTCGCCCGTCGTCGTCGACGCCTCTTCGGTCTTCGCCGCTCTCGAGCGCGCCATCGCCGCCCTGCACGAAGCCACGGCCTCCTTCGACGCCCGCGCCGCCGACCTCGCTGCCTCTCTCGGCGCCGACGTGCCCTGGTGGAAGTGGTGGAAGAAGGTCCGGCTCTACGTCCAGGTCAAGGCCGTTAACGATAAGTACAAGCTCTTCGAACGCCACTTCTTGCACCAAGAGGGCCTCGACGGTCGTGAATGGTTCAAGCACGTCGTCTTCGCGCCGGGCTTGTGGACTGGTTACGCCGGCGCGACTTTTCCAGGTTTGGTGGAGAGTGTCGATAAGGGCGATCGTGAGGGCGTTAAGGTGAGTGTTTTTTTTCCGCTTCCTGGCTTTTTGGGTGTGGTGGTTTCTGCGGGGTAGGGGGGATGGTGAGCTTGATGGGGAAGGGGATTGAATGTGAATGTGTTGCTGACTGGTGGTTGTGCGTGACAGAGATGGAGTGATATTATCGTTGGCTTGGTGGATAAAGCGACGGAGTCGTTGAAGTAGGTGTGTCTTGGTTGAGCTTGATTGATTGATTGAATAAGTTGGCCTTGATGTTTTTGGATAGCTTGAGGGATGGGGGACCAAAAGCTCGGGTGACATCATATATATGTGTGGTTCGTATCCGTCTCTTGGTGGCGTTCTATAGTCACTTGGCAGCGATTATGCTATTTGTATGTCTAAGATTCTGTACAATGCCCACGAGTTTCTCAGGCCTGTTCGCCACATGGACCAAACCATATGTATGAGCGTCAATCGTATCTTCGTGAGATCATGAGCCATGCACGAGCCTCTTTCCCCTCACGTCTTTGAACATTTGTAAGAGAAGAGGAAACCAGAGAAATCAATGATAACTCGTCTCCCCCGTCCCCAACCCACTCCTTGTCTGGCCGAGATTGTTACTCACCTCCTACCTCCGCCGGGCCCAAGACCCTCCGCCATCCCGATCGGACTCGTCATCCGTCTGTGTAGATCAACCGATGCGGGATCCAGAATCGAGGTCGTAGACGTGGACGTTCGTTTCCTTTTCATCGTCCTTGCCGTCGACGACGGCGGCAAGGCGTGCAGATCGGTGTCGGCGGCGAAGGAATCCGGCTCTCCGGTCATCACGATGTCATCGTCCAGGGCGGATGGAAGAGGCGTTGGGTCGTCGATGTTGGTGTCAGGGAGGGGATCCTCGTCCTTGTCAGCCTCCTCATCATCGACATCGACGTCGTGATTGACTTCAGTTTCCGACTCGTCGGCATCGCTATCAGCCGCGGCACCGAAGCCATCCATCTCGACAAGCCACCAGACAGGGACGGCACCGAGGGCGGCGAGGGCGGCGAGGGTCCACCAAGGGACGACGACGTAGCCGGCATCGACGCCTCTCGAAAAGGCGACACCGCCGATAGCGGGCCCAGCGGCGCGACCGAGGGCGGAGACGCTGGTGGCGACGCCGTTGAGGGTGCCGAGGATGCGGAGGGAGACGGCGGAGTTGGTGAGGAGGATGGTGGAGCAGGGAAACGCGAAGATGACGCCGCACAGCTTGAGGAACATGATGGCGAACATGACGGCCTGCTGGGTGGCCGGGGTGGGGAGCAGGGCGGTGAAGGGGGTGAGGAGGTAGGCGACGGGGAAGGTGAGGGTGCAGACGCGCAGGCAGTTGAGGACGCCGAAGCGGCGGGCGACGGGGGGGAAGATGAGGAATTGGATGAGCATGCCGCAGATGCCGTAGAGGGTGAAGAGGAGGCCGATGCGTTCGGAGTCTGCTCGTTTTCTGGGGTGAGTTGAGGGTGGAGGGGTCTGAAAAGGGTTGCGAGACCTACCGATGCCGAAACCACCGGCGAACTTTAGGGGGAGTTTGATGTCGGGGTTGTTGTCTCGCTTCTGGACGGGCAGATGCATGAAGATAGGGACCAGCTGGTCGAAGGTGACGGAGTGGAGCGCGAGGAGGCTGTAGGTGATGAGATTGATGTTGGACTGCCGGGAAAAAACTTCTCGATATCCCGGAGCTGGCTGGGGAGTGGTGAAATTGTTGTCTTTATTCGTGAGCGTTTCAGTGTCGTCCTCGTACGCACTCGATGACGAGTATCTGTGCGACCGCTTGAGCAACGACGAAGCTTGCTCATCGTCGTTCCATTTGTGCTGCTTCTTCTTCTTCTTGAACAGCCCAAGGAAGAGCTTGCCGACCACTCGACCATAATCACGTCTATGTTTCCGGGTCTCCAACGTTTCCTGCTCATGATGAGCACACACCACTGCAGAAAGTAGACATGTAGACATACCTTCAGGAATAGAACTCCCGTCGTAAACCCAATCAAGAAGAAAACGCACGTCACCAAATTTGGAAGAGCAAAAGGGTACTTCCTAAAAAACCCACTCTTCCCAAAGAGCTCGGGATGCCTCTCGGCCGGATTCGCCAGCGCCCCACCGAACGCCGGCCCAAAGATACTCCCGATAGTCCACATCAGGGGCATGACACTAAAGGCCCTGGGCTGCAGTTCCCTCTGTGGCACCATCTCCGCCACCGTGGTGCGGATGATGCCCACATTGCCGTTCCCAAGGCCCGCCAAAGCCCTAGCGACGACGGCCCACGGCAGCGACGTCGAGAAGCCGAAGAGGATGCTCGTCGTCATGGTGCACATCAAGCCCGCCAGGATGGCGGGTTTGCGGCCGAACCGGTCGGACATCCGGCCCCAGATGACGCCCGTGAGGCATTGGCTCAGAGAGAAGACGGCCGAGGTGATGCCGGCCCAGTATGCGACTTTGGTCTTGGGCACGTCGAAGCTTTCGATCATTTCTGGCTGCGGGGACTGGTTCAGCTTGTACTGGAGCACATGTAACACCAGGGTAACTCACGAGGTAGGGGAAGACGGAGGTCAGGGCAACTATAAGCTTCGATCAGTAGTGTTTGCGTGTACTTCATCGAGGTGAGCCTACCAGGTTCGGCGAAGCGACATATTGCTGTGTTGACAAATGTATTAGCTATGAGATGGTATGGTTTAGATACACGGTGCCTTACAAAGAATAATAAGCTGCTGGACAGGCAGCTTTGGTGCTTTCTTTCTCTTCACCATGTTGCCCGAGCATAGGTTTTGGACAAGCTCAGGTGGCGGTCAGTCGTTGTTATTGTTGCATTTTTTATTACTTTGATACTGATGACAATAGCAAAGATTTTCCATTGATATTGGCTTGCTTTGACAATACAGCGGATAGTCTGTCTCAATTATATTTATGAGAGTCGATCTCATGAATTTGGGGCGTCCAACAGTCAACTCGGTTATCTGTGGGGTCGTGTGGCGTAGTTTGTAAGGTGTGGTTGATAGGGCGCCGTTGCTCTCTGCCTTACGCCATTTTTACAGGGTGGGCCGTACAGCCCTATGTGGCTATGCACTTCCATACTTTTAGCTTCGCCTACTCAGTCTTTGGTGTCTTTGGTGTCTTTGGGAGTCTACCTTGTCTCCAGCTTAAGACTTGTCGGTGACCATTTCTAGTGTCTTCAGGTACTTGGACCTCCTCTGTTGGAGTGACAAGACAGAGTTGTACTAGCTAATTTGCCTATCGTTACAAGTATTGAGTGTGGAGTTATACCCTCCGGCCCTACATCCCTAAAGGTACCAAGCCAAGTCCCTCAACCCCTCCATATATACGTCTAAATATTCAACGCCACGAGCAGCCGAGGGTTGAGTAGGATATACCACAGCAAGCGCCATGACGTAATTCACCACCAGCCTGTCACTCCGCCCAATACCGGCCCCCGTTCCATGCCCTGATCCTGCTGAACCTCCATCTGATAGTCCCGAACCATGTCGTCCCAGCCTGGCCAATCAAGTGACTCGTCTTTCAGAGGATCTTGAAGCAACGTCGCATCGTCCACGATCCATTGGTCCATCAGATCGCCGTTGACCTGAGCCTGCTGGCTCTGCGGAAGTATGGTCATCGGCAGCATACCATCGAACGTTTCGTTCGCGCCTCCGCTCATAGGGCTATTGGCAGGGTAATTCGAAGCAAATCCAGATGCACCCACTGTAGCATCCAGCCCCGGTCGTCTGACACTACCATCAGCCGCAGTGGTGGACACAGCAGCAAAGGGGCCCAAAGTCCCGTCTTTAGGAAACCTCGCCTCTTTTTCAAGGTCCCTCATCCTTGCCGCTCGGGCTTTTGCCATCAACTTCCTCAGCGGTCTCCAGAGCATGCCTCTCTTGCTGGCTATGATGACCCCGCCCCAGTCCGCGAACACCGAATCGATGGAATTCCAAGCTCTGTCGACCGTTTCACCCTTCGTTCGTGTGCACAGTTCCGAGAGGATATACGCCACTGAATGCCATTGGACATAGGTGCGGAACAGCCAGCCCCACTTGACTGTACTGTGCTCCGTCTCCAGCAGCCGACTGAACTCGAGAACTTCGACACACGTTACGAACAGTCGGTCTTTAGTCTCTTGTGGCAGGTTGGCGCCACCGTCTTCGTGTTTGAAAGGATGATGAACGATTAGCCACATCTTGGACATGATTAGACGAGCAACGGTGGCGGTCACCCAGTATAGCGGGACGCTCATATCACAGTATTGGAGGTACTTCTCCTCCAGGTATTTGTGGCACTTCTCAATGATCTCTTCTTTCTCCGCCACCGAGGCATTCAAGCGTCGCTCCCGGCACATGCTGGGCCCTGGGGGGGTCCAATGGAGGCGGCGCATAGTGAAACTGACTTCGTATCGGATGAGACAGAACGTTAGCTCTGTGCAGCCGATCCGCTCTTCCGGCATCACGCGAGCTTCTGGGTCGAGGTCGGCGTCATTCACGTTCAAAGGCAGTCTCGTGTCGAAGCTCTGTTCCGTGATGGTTGGATCTGTACCACCATCTTCCGCTGCACGTACGTCCAGAATGACCACTTGCCACCAGAGTCGCCTTCGCATCTCGGTCTCAAAGGGCGTGAGCCCAAAATGGGTCCCGTCACGATGAAGGCCGAGAGACAGCGCAATGCGGATCGCAAGGCCGGTGAGGGTCCAGACAAATCGTGTGTCGTCTTGATGACGGACGCAGACCAGGAAGAGTACGAAGGCCTCCAACACAATGCGTTCTTGGGTGTTGAGGAACCCAGCCCGAGCGAGTGCTTGCTCGGTTGCGAAACGATATTTGCTCAATGCAGTTCCCTTGTCTTCTGACAGTAGGGTTCTACACTCTTCGGGGCTTAGCGAGGTCACCGCAGCCAAATAAATGGCAAACATTAGTGCTTCGGTAGCTTTGTTCAGGTTGTCAAGACTTCCACATGCATTGGCGATGACACTGCACATGCTCGGCACGTGAAAAATCTTGACCAGTGGTTCGACGTTTTCTATATATATCTTCCACATGCTGAGGATCTGACTCGGAGATGGATGGAGCACTCTAAGATTGACCATTGTGGAATTGAAGCTGAATATGAAACCTTGGTGGTTTGCGGATTGTGATGAGCCTGAAACATCTGGTGACGGGTAATCGTCATCTTCGGATACAGGATCCAAAAGATCATTGACTTCCGCAACCTAAACATTCATCGTCGTCTCCGCGTTAAACATGTGTCAGATATAGGGGACAGAAAGTCATCGCACTAACCTCATCGGTCAGACTCGCCCAGAAGCTACTACTGACATATTGACTTCTACCCTCTTCTATCACCAGTCTCCCGAAGTCTTTCTCGAGCGTCTTAATGTTCGTCCCGATCTTGGGGCACCCCCCGCTTCTTTTGTCTTGCCCACCCTTTTGAGTTCCCTTATCTTCTCTGTCCACAGTCACATTCGGGGTTTGTGCCTCCCTCTTTACGACTGAAGTTTTCTCCTCCAGGCCTCCCTCATCGTCGACGTCTTTTCCCAAACGCTGCACGACGCCCTCCAATCTTCTCAACCTGGCCAGTAATTCCGTATCTGGCGGCTTCCGGGCCTTCCTCGGGGCGCGTCCCGGATTCGGGAAGACGCACTCGATACTTCCTTTACTGCAGTTGGCGCAAGGGTGCCGCTTGTCGCATCGCACCTTTCGGCGTCGACAGGTGACACAGCTGTGATGATGAAGAGGTGGGCCGGTGGGGCCGTTGTTGACCGTCGAGGGTGATGAAGAAGATGTGTTGTTCTTGTCCGATTTGGTAATGAGATGCTCGCCATTGGTGCTTCTGGGTACTGGAGATGTTGATGGGTTGTTGGGAATGGACTCTTGAGTGGTAGGTGGATCGCCAAAGGGGGAAACCCTTTGGTGGGGTGGTAGTACAACCCTGGCTTGGGCGGACATCACCGTTCTGTCTTCAGTATGACAGCCTAAATCTGGTTGATATGTACGGTATCCGCGTAGGCAACGAGGCCAGCGTAGACAGTCCTGACATTCTTCAGGAATCAGGAACCAGGGGATCTATTTATGCACGGAATCAGCAAGGAATAATACCTTGACGAATTAATGTAGAAATACCTTAGGCAGCGGGCGGGGGCCATAACCAAAACGACGTACACAATAATCGTGAACCTTAGGATCCTTGAGGTACCCTGCCTGTAGTGCACTTTATCGCCAGATGACAAAGACCAGATCGGATCACGTAAGGTAAGGGTTCGACGATGACTCGCTCTCCCTCTACAGTACATGCGGCGTAACAATATGCCGCTTTGACAAGGGCGTGTTCGATAACTTAGCCTTGTTCTGGAGTTTACGATACCTTAGATAATACCTTAATAACTAGCAAGGTACAATCGTCTATTATGTACTAGAATAGTAAGGATCTACAAGTAGCGTCGCTGACTCAGAATTGGGCGTCGACTACCACAAAGTGGTGTGTCTTCCCTCTCGAAGGGCCAAAAAAGGTGAGTCACTTACTGAGGCCGTTGTGATATACGAGCAAGGTATATATACATGTAACGTTGATATAGGGAATTGACACATGTCCTTTGCGATACAAGAGCTTCTCCTAAGCTCTGATTAACACCTCGAGGGATGAAATCCCAAGCCTGCGTGTTCACAAAGTATGCCTCGAATCGGGCCGTTCTGACTCCTATGGTAGTACCATCCCTTATCTCCACGTGCAAATCAAACAAGATCGCTGGAGACCATATACTACGCCAAACGCAGAAGGACACTGCGTAATATGCATCCTCTCTCGTCAAGAAAACTATGGGACTGTGTTGTTGTAAACCTCCATGTACTGAGATCTCATAGGTCTTGGCCGTGGTCGTGGTCTTTTGGTACCGGACTTGGTTCTATATTGCCGATTGGTTGGTCAGCGGCACCATACAGTTTTACCAGGACAGGTCCTCCGCTGAGAAACTCGACTCGGGACTGGTGAGCTCTACTTACCTTACTTTTACCCACTCCAGGGTCGTTGCAATCCAGCGATGCCTGCGACAAGGTCACCATTAGCGTTTGCCTGCACGGCACATGGGTGATGCCTAACTCACCCTGCGTACGTCGTTTTCGTCAGGGCGTCTTTCCCATACTCCTCCTCGAGCACCTGCGCGTACGCAAATGGTACCTTGACGGGCATATCCTCAAAGAGAGACTCTCGCAAGGGGAAGAGATCTTTCTCCTGCGCCGGCCGTGCAAGTTAGACGCTGCTGCGTAGCCGAGACATAATGATGGCATACCAGGTAATGATGCCGATCCTTGACCATGAGGGCTCCTTCGACGCCATCGAAGACCCGCGAATCGTCTATTCTGACGGTGGTGATGTCGATGAACAATCCAGTCTCGGTGTCGATCCACCTCGCATCAATGACGTTGAGCCGATCATCTTGTGTGCTTTCCACGTAGCGTGGGTTGATCTCGAACATGTACTCTCTGCCTTCGGCCAGGTGGGGCAACTTGCAGTGATAGACCGTCATGTTGTAGTAGCTCGCGAGGAAGTGCATTGTCCGCTCGGAAACTTGAGCGTCGATGTCGGAATCCCAGGGTAGGATCTAAAGCACGGTCAGTATTTTCATGAACCGGCAACCGCTGGATCGAGGCCTGACTTTGCCATTCCACCACCACCCGAGCAATGTGCCATGCATTATCCATGTCTCCGCGCCGATGTCCGCCGTGGTGGAGAGATAAGTCTGCATGAGAGCCGTGAGATGAGCTCTTCGCTCCTCATACGAGAGTTCGCGGTCGGCAAATCTGAGATCTGTGAGTAACCTGCCTCTCCAACGGCCAGAGCATGGTGCAGGAGTGCCCACCGGCCATCATAGTGTGGATGGAAGCTAGGATTCGGACTTTAGCTTAACCCATCGAAATGTGGCGATTCATCGTCTCACTTACGTCGATTCATCTACGCCAGAATGTCAGACGCAACGCACTCCTCCTATCTGGCTTTCAGGAACTCACGAAAGTATTTACCAACGGGATCACCGCGTCTGCCACTGTGATCTCTGTTCAATCTTGTCCTGACACTTTCAAAGTCCGCATCCCTCTTGAGCAGCGCTCCGCCATGTACCGAACCAATCGAACAGAGTGCGAGCGCCAACCAGCAGCAGGACAACCGTAGAAGCATTGGCTACCATGCAAACTGTCTCGGCATGACATAACCTGAAGGAAAGGTCAAGCTCCAGCCCTAGGCTTGACGGCAATTATTGACAAGGGAAAGGAAGGATCGATCATTGACGAGCGCATGGGAGTGAATTCCAGACAACATCAAGAGGATAATGTTACCAGGTAAGAGAGAATAACAAGTGTGTGTTGCGTGCCCCATTACAAGGCTGGCACTGACCCCTTGCTGCAGGATGTCGGATTTCAGATGCAGACGATGAACATAATATCAGCAAATCCAATTTTCCGTCTCTTTCTGGAACACTTTGTATGCGCAGGTGGAATGATAATAGTGAAGAAATCGATCAACTGGAAGAACAATCGCCCCAGTATATACCTTCCTCGAAACAAAACCAGGTGAGGGACTATTGTATATTCAGCTCATGTGCTCTTGACAGAATCACCCTTAACAACCCCAGGAAACTCCAAATCCGCCGTGGGACAGAACCAGCTGATGTCCTCTTAAGAGGTATTCCTCCCAATGCCGGCCTTGTACCTTACCAACGTCCTTTCACGGCTTTGCTTGTGATCAACGATGGCTCTAGGGTAACCGGCCTTTTCCGCAATCCTCCCAGCTCCACGCCCATACGGGTCATGGATCGCCTTGCCCGGTACTTCCTTCAACTCCGGGATCCATTTCCTGATGTATTCGCCTTCAATGTCAAACTTCTCGCTCTGTAACAGTGGGTTGAAGATTCGGAAATATGGCTGCGGGTCCACCCCCGTGCTGGCACTGAAACCCCACCCTCCGTTGTTCGACGCGAAGTCGCCGTCGATGAGATGCTCCATGAAGTAGCGCTCGCCCATGCGCCAATCGATGAGGAGGTCCTTGGCGAGGAAGGACGCGACGATCATGCGGCATCGGTTGTGCATGTAGCCCATGTGGTTGATCTGGCGCATCGCCGCGTCCACGATGGGAAACCCGGTACGACCGGTGCACCAGGCTTCGAACTTTGCCATGTCGTATTCCCATTCGATATTGGTGTATTCAGGCTTGAACGGTTTGTTCATACTGGTGCGCTTTTAGTCACGACGAACTCGAAGCGCAGTGATTGAGGGGTGAGGATGCAGCTCACCATATATACGGCCAATTGACGAGTACATGCTTGTAAAAATCTCTCCATGCAACCTCGCTGATCCATCCTACGATACCCGGAATACCTCCATCAAGTTTGTTGGTCGTGTTTGTCGCCCTAGCACAGTTGATGGCTGTCCTTGCACTAAGTGTGCCAGCAGCGAAGTGCACACTCAACATGGCCGTACTGTTCGAGGCAGGGAAATTTCTCGCGTCTTTATACTTCCCGACCTTCTGGTCGAGAAACTTCGCCAGGCGTTCTTCCCCTTCATGCTCACCTGGAGGCCACATGCTCCTGAATCTTTGCTTCTCCTCATCAGTTAACTTCTTATTCTCAGGTGCAACGGGTATTTTCGAGTCGAAATCCTGACTGAACCGTATTCGCGCATCGGGAGGGTTTCTTCCTGGCGCCTCGTAGAGGTCTAGTTGCTCTGGATGGCTGTGAAGGTGTGCTATCCATGCCCTGAACCAGGGGCTATATACAGCGTATTGTCGTCCTTGCTGGCTTGCCAGCTCGCCTGGGGCAACAACGCACGTATCGTGTAGTACTGTAAATGCAATTCCTTTCGCCAGACACTTTCGCGTCATCAGCGCTTCTCTTCTGAGCTCGTCGACTTCGTACTCGATGTTGGCAAACAAATGGCTCGCCCCCCACTGTTCGCACAGCTCGATAATCCTATCCGGGGCGTTTCTCCTCTTTTCGATTGTTTCGACATAGAGCGGGATATCAAGCTTTGAAAGGTCTTCCTTCAAGACCTCTAGAGTTCTCAAGGCAAAATCCACACGCACAGGGCTAGTCAAGTGGGCTTGATAATCTTGCGGACTGACGATGAACAGGCATATCAGGGGTACGCCCTTGCTCTTGGCTTTCTCTGATGCGAAGTGTAACGCCTTGTTGTCTCTCGTTCGCAAGTCCCATTTGAACCAGTGGACCACGGCATCTTTCACTGGTATGCGCTCGCGTTCAGCTTTGGTCTCCCTCATAGCAGCGTCAAGCAGTTCGATTGGCCGAGTAAGTACCCCGTTATTATAGAGTAGGCACCGCTCATTTGTCATTTCCGGCGGATAGAATTCGCGTTGCACGATGCCATACCGCTCTTCCTCTGTGGAGTCCTTGTAGGCCGGAACGACATTTTTCGCCTTCTTAGCGATTGATGCGGACGGACTGGTCGGTTTGCGCTTGCCAAGTATTGCGACCTTAGAAGTCATTGTCGGAATTGGGGTGCCTCGAAAACGCCGTGCTAAAATCCTCGGTAGGATATAGGGGCTTCTCCGTGATAGCGAAATTTTACTGAGGAAGGTTGATGCCAGTCGCAAGTCGAACGGTTTTGCGAAGACCATGCGACTCGTCCGTGGCAAATCTGCAGTCCCTGTTGTCTGGTCTCGAGGCGAGTTTTGTGAAGGAAATGTGCTTCGAGAAATTTTCGACACCGGGAACGTCGAGTGCTTTAATGGCAATTTGGTCTTTGTGATAAATGACGATGCATTCGGATCTTACTGTAGATCTTGCCGCGATCACGATCTGAGCTGAGATTCGCGAGATCTAGCCTAAAGCTTAAATCTCATATGACGTAATTGCTTAGTCATCCCGCGGAGGACTCATTGTTCAACTGTATTGACGCTCCGCACCGCTTCGAGTCGAGAAACCCTCATTCATAAGGTATCTTCGTACATGATTTTGGCGGATTCAATCACAACTACCTTGATAGGACTCAGAGTCGTTGCAGATCGGGCAATCAACAATGGATAAGACCAGGCATGATGAGTAACTACAGAGACCTGGTTAGAACAGAGACCTGGATAAAGACACTTCGGTGACTATCATGCTATGGTCAGAACAGTAGAACAGAGCACATTCATACCCCACATGAGAATTTGCATTTTAGAGAAACTCCACAAGCTCTATTGTTGGACCTTGCTCTTAGGGCCGTCATCAGATCCAAGTTCGCACCACAGTACTCACGACCCATCATCGCGTATCTATTGCTTTAAATGCTGTCGTCTGGTCACAAGGTCAGTCCTGAGGTGCTGTTCCACCCGTATCTGTGCTTCGACGAGATGCTCTAACGTCGCAGCTCTTCAAAGGCGGATCTTATATCGGTCTACGGCCGCGAGACAAGTTCTCTGCTTCCTCAATCACGTGGGGTCACCGAAGTGAAGATGAGAAAGCTTTGAAAAGCCGATGCGCTGTCAGACATGGCGGAGTACCGGCATTATCACGAGCATATGGTTGGAAAAGAGGCCTTGACTTGACTTGAGTTGGCTTGAAAACTGATCCGAAGAACCGAGACCTTATCAACCTGGTGGTGAGATCTCATGTGTTTCTGATGACGGCATCATGCTGTTTGATTTGGTATCTGGTACAAGTGGTTTCCCTCTAGAATCTGGGTCCTCGAGTCAGCATAACAAGCTCTCCTTTGAAGACCCCAATCCGGACGTACCAACCTCTCCAAGCCCCATGCCCCCTACACATCCTCTAGCGCTGACTGCTCCCACTCCATACGTTCTTCAGCAGTCCATCCCTCTGTGCTAATCGGTTGAGACTGTCGTCGCTCTCCCCCATGGCTCGGACGAACCCACACAAGGCGTACACCTGGTTCTCGCCTGTGTATCTACCGTTCTCGTCTACCTTGCCGACGGATATCTGGACGGAAGCATGGTCTTTGGCTTTGATGATGCGATTCGTCGCCGAGCATTTGCGAGGGACGTAACTGTTGGTAGAAGATTTTTAGCATGTTGCCAGCCTGCTGGGGTAGGAATGCTTGATGCTGGGCGACGGTGAGGATTGCCTACAGGTCAACAAGCTCGCCTCTGTCGTTCTCCATGACTTCAGGTAGATCGAAGGTATCGAGGGTGGTGGAAGGCGTCAAAAGTACGAGTTGAACGAATCGTTGAATGGACGATGTCAAAAGTCGCGATTCTCGTCTGTGGTCTCTCGCAGGAGCTACTTTGTGGGTCACGTGTTCGAGGTTTTTGATCACCCCACTAAGGCGTAAAGGTACTGTACAGTACCTTAACGTTGACCTTACCTCCAGCAACATGCAAACCTCTCAAGGATATTCTGAGAGTATCTGCGTACCTATGATGGCCTTGCATTTGATGCTGACCCTCCACAATGAGCTGGGTATTCAAGTACTTGAATCCATTGGCACTCTGATATTTCACTTATCTACACTTTCTAGACTCAGTAGGGTTTATATATATATGGAATGAACCACATCTATTGATCACAATTTCTCCTTCAATAGCCTCTCCTCCCGGAGGATATCTTTCTTCCATACAACGTCCAAGTCTCTCGGACCCTCTTTTCTAAACTTGACCAGCACAACCCTCTCTGCATCGCCTTTCCTCCCGCTGCCTTCGAGCTCCGGCCCTGGCTTGTCCAGCGCAAGTACCGCCCTTCCATCCCCTTCCTTCCACATGATCCCGGTTGGTGAAATGCATTTCTCGCCCCAAGGTGGGTCTCCCGTCTTCACAAACTCCATCAACGCCTCCCGCTGCCGGGCCAGTTCCTGAGGTCCGACCACGTTCGGGACGTTTTGTGGGGAGAGGAAGGGATCCAGGAGGTGAAGGAGGAAGAATTGAGGAGGGAAGAGGATTATTTCGCCAGAGCGGGCCATAGAGAGCCAAGCTGATGGAGGCAGGAAGCGGGCTGTGGTGTGTTCTATACCGCCATCCGAGGTGGGCGTTGGTAGGGTCACTTCATTCTTGGTGGGAAGAGAACCGGACGACGAGCGATCAGAAGGTAAAGGGAGGAAATATAAGTACATCTGCGTCGTAAACCGATGCGGTATGTTGGTAGGTGTGATCCAGCGTGTAAATGGTACTAGATTATCTGAGGCGAGCATCAGAACTGCGATTCAGCCATGATTTCGCACTGGAGACCTACCGGTGTCTGGAAGTCCCCCACAGCGCTCAACCCAGTCCCGGAACAGGACCTTGCCCTCGTGTATAGCATGTCTGCCCTTTTCTCTCTCCTCGTCGCCCACTTCCAGCAATGCGCCGGAGCCGTTCTTCGCCCTGGCCAGTAACAATCCGCTTTCCTCAAAGCATTCTCGTACGGCCCCTAGCCTGTAAGCCTCCCCGTCGCAATGCCGCTGGGGGTCTTCAGGGCCGGGTATAGCTCCGTCTTGCGTGGATGATAAGTTACCACCGGGGAACACGTGCGCGGAGGGAAAAGATGAGGATGTGCGCACACGATGGAGCAGTAAGACTTGGTTTGTCGGCGAGATGAGGAGGATGCTAGTGTGCGGACATCAACAAGAAGCGCTCCTATGATATCGACAGTCGGGATGCCCGAGCCTGTACCTTGCACTTGGTCGGGGTATTGATGGCTGCTTCTTGGCCCTTGATTCGGGCGATCCTGCACTCATCCTTCTTCTATTCGACAAGTTCATGCTCCCCGTGTATGCACCCAACTTCGTTCGCGATCGCAGATTCCGGTCCGGGGAACGCGTTTGGGGGAAGTATTGTTGGCCCTTTGCGAGTGATCCAAAGTCGCGTAACAACAGGAGAATATAGCTTACAGTTTTATGAAAGATGGGCGAAGCTCTATGAGGACGACATGGCGTTGAGACAAATATCAGCCTCTTGCCAGGCATTCCCGAAGTAAATATAGACCTAACTTGTAGCTACGAAAGTGTTCTTCGACCACGCGGGGGGAGGCTTAGCCGAACTAAGGGTTTCGAAAGGGCCGAGGTACAACCTCAAGGTAAGTGGATGGGCTTAAAAGGTGCTGCGATCTATCGCCCATCTACGTGAGAGCGGTCAGAAAGTCTCCTTCTGAGCTCCTCCCAAACAAACGTGAAAAGGGAGTCACTGGATGCAGCTCCCAATCATTCAAGTCTGTAGATAGAATTGGAGTGGCCGCTATTTGGTCACAAGCAATATCGGACCGAGTGTGACGCCTGGACCAGCTATGTACGCCACGAATAATAAGTCTTCCCCCCCCCAGATTTGCCTATTATCAAGAGTAAAGCTTTTTATCGAAACTGTGAAGACCGTGAACGTTGCCCTCGGCTTGTGCACTGACTGTCCGCAGTTCAAACCGAACCGTCCCGTCGACAACCCCCTGTCTCAAGTCTGGCAGACTCTTCACGCCGATATCTTGAAACGAGTGTTGCAGACCAGCAAGAAGATATGGTATGAACTTGTTGACAGAACCTCGATCGAGAACCGAGCCCGAGACCCCCTGAGCGACCAACAGCCTGTCACCTTCTGAGAAGTATCTTGCCGTGCCGGCGTTGCTCTGCTTGAAATTCTTTCCCCCGGCAGAGGCCTTCTTGTCCTCCATGGCATCTATACTGCCCATACCACGGTACGCCTTGGCGAGTTGACCTTCTCTGCTGACGAAGTAATTACCCGGAGACTCGGTTGTCCCGGCGAGCAAGCCTCCCATCATGACAGTGGATGCTCCCAAGGCCAGGCCTTTCACAATGTGGCCGACGTTTTGAATACCTCCATCCGCAATACATGGTACACCGAATCGCGCCGCAAAAGAGGCTACGTTGAAGACCGATGCTGCCTGTGGTCTGCCGACGGCCATTACTTCTTGGGTTATGCAAGCGCTTCCACTGCCCATACCAATCCTCAACCCATCCGCACCGGCTGCGATAAGGGAGGCAGCTTGGCCTCGGGTGACGACGTTCCCTGCTATAACATCAAGTCCTGGGTATTTTGACTTGACATACTTGATCATGTCAATTTGGAAGACGCTGTTGCCCTGACTGCTATCTAGCACGACAATGTCCAACCCAGCGTCTACGAGCTTTTGCAGCCTGATCTTGTCGTCCGGTCTGGTTCCGATCGCAGCGGCGCAGATCAGCTGTTTCGAGTGAGGTAGTTTGGATGCAAGTGGATAGTGCAAGTTTTTCAAAAGATCAGAACGTGAAAGCAGAGAGATCAGATTGCCTTTTTCATCAACAATAGGAAGCTTTCCCTTCTTAGATTTGCTGAGAACTGAGTTGGCTTCGGTAAGCGTTGTTCCTGAAGGAGCTGTGACGAGATCTGTCGACATGACAGCGGTGACTGGCTCATCCAGTGAAGGGTGGAACTGGATGTCTCGGGTGGTGATCATGCCAATGAGCTTTGAGCGTAAGGTACCGTCCTCTATGGTTGATACGTCAGCTCTTCATCGGCACTTTTTCGTACGACGAAGCTCCATAGTCTCTCTCTGCATGCTTTCTCAGACACTGAAAGGTCCACATAACGAGATTATCGTTGCGGATGAACGAAAGTTAATAAATAGTAAAGATTGAACATCATAGAAAGCCACCAGCAACAGAGGTGTTGCAACCCGCTCGGACGCCACTAGATTTGTACGCACCTGTGACTGGAAACCCGCCAAAGCCCCATTGCTCCTTCAACTGCTTGGCCTCGCCCACTGTGGTTTTGGGTGACAGGACAACCGGATCCAGAATGAACCCGTTCTCAAAGCGCTTCACTTTGCGTACCATCTCCGCTTGTTCCTCTGTCGAGCAGTTGTGATGTATCACCCCGAGACCGCCCAGCAGTGCCATGTGAATCGCCATGGAATGCTCAGTGACAGTGTCCATAGGTGAGGAAACGAGAGGTGTTTTCAGAGAGATGCGTTTAGTGACTGGGGTGTCGAGGCTGACATCTGAAGCCGAAAACCCTATCGATCCTTGTCAATGGAAGCAGGGCTCATTGAAGTGAACCTGCAAGTACCGATATAGCCTGGCAAGATCAGGAAGTCGTTGTATGTCAATCCTCCATTCTTCGAGGAATCAAGAAGAGTCTTTGCGTCTAAGCCATCCCGAAGAGATTCGGCTGTGAGTACATCCATCGCTGTACTGTGGTCTAGAAGTTCCTGGCCAGGGAGAAGCTGCGCTGGGTTGTTTGTGGTATCGCCGTTAGTAAGAGGCATTATGATAAGGATGATATTAGTTTCAATATTAAGTTGCTCTTGATAGGAATGAAAGAAGAGATAGTCAACAGTCTTTGTGTGGTAGACTTTGAAGTTGACGGGTGTGAAGTTTCCTTCTCCCAAGAAAGAAAAGGAAGAAAGAGTAAAAGGTTTTGGCGGTGGCAGAATCTCTCAATTATTTTCTGTGTGGTGCAGGTGGTTGGTGAAGATTAGTCATGCTCTTCTCCCGTTGCTAGGTAGCAACCAACTGCAGTTTTATCATCATCACCGTCTCGTCGCGCGAGAACCCCACCACTGATCCAAGAGACAGGCCGCCCTCCGCTCAAATCACATTGCAAGCGCTGAGAAGTTCCTCACGCGAGGGCGCTGCACGGAGCGGAGTGTGTCGCGCAGAACATGTACTGGAAAGGGTCCTGGGTACGAGTTGCACGAAAAAGTACCGTCCTCTTGCCAGGTTAGGAAGTTGCAATCGCTGCGGCCACATAGGCCGCCTCCACAACATTTTCATTCTCCACCAAACATCGCCTTAGCACTCGACGCATGAGCGCATGATATTCCTGTGGTGAGAGCAAGCATCTTGTCTCGGTGGTCGACAAGTTTCCAAGATGTCGTCCCGCCTTTCTTCGCATCAACCGCGGATGTCTGATCAGTCAAACCCGGCATCTCATCGATTGCGCAACGCGTCCAATGCATCCACCAACTCCTCTTCCTATTCTACCTACTCGAATCCTTTTCCCCCAAGCCGCACAAGTACTCTCTCGTCTTCATCATCGAGCGGCCTCAAGTCTACTGGCGCAGGCCACAAGCGCGGTATCAGCGAGGCATCGGGAATGATGCCTTTTCCAATCACGGAAGGGGCTCGCAACAGCGATGAGTCCAATGCAGCTGGTACATACAAAAGCCTGCGACAGTCTTTGCGACCTCTTCCACAGCCACCAAGCCTCTCACCTCCAGCGATCACGAAAACGGGCTCCATATCTTACACACGAGGAATGAGCGTGGACATCGTTCTAACCCCTCAGGTGGACTCGGCCACTTCTGTATTCCCCAAGCGGGAACGATCCTCCTCTATAGGCATTGGCCGTTCGACTTCAATCTCGGGAGTGCATGCGTCTACTCATCCTCCTCCCCCGACTCATGTCTCATCGGTTATCATAACGCCTGACCTCAAGACATTGCAGAAGTCTTCCACCAGCCACTTTCGTACACTTTCCAAGTTCGCCCAGAGTGGCGCAAGCGAGGATTTCTCCCTCACATCGCCAGCACCGTCGGTGGTCGGTATGCAAGGCCGCCGACAACTCAAACGGACGTGCTCAACGAAGGCCAACAGGAAAACTTTGGGTAACGGCACAGGATACATCTGGACTGAACGCAATTGGATGGACAAGCAGCGACAGTTTCTGCAAGCTTACGAGTACCTCTGTCATATCGGTGAAGCCAAAGAGTGGATTGAGAAAGTCATCCAAAGGCCAATACCACCAATTGTGCAGCTCGAGGAAGCACTACGAGATGGGGTGACACTGGCAGAAGTTGTCCAGGCGCTGTGTCCCGAGCGTCTCATCCGCATCTTTCGTAGTGACAGACTTCAGTTTCGTCACTCGGACAACATCGCCGTCTTCTTCCGATTTCTTGGAGAGGTCGATCTTCCGGAACTCTTTCGATTCGAATTGATCGATCTCTATGAGAAGAAGAATATTCCCAAAGTCATCTATTGTGTGCATGCTCTGTCATGGTTGTTATACCGAAAAGGCATAGTCGAGTTCAGAATCGGCAACCTAGTCGGTCAGCTAGAGTTCGAGCATCATGAGCTTGAGGAAATGCAGAAAGGTCTGGATAAGGCAGGTATCAACATGCCCAGTTTCTCAGGCATGGGTGCGAGCTTCGGAGCGGAACCAGAGCCCGAGCCCGAACCGGTGGAAACAGAAGAGCAAAGAATTGAGAGAGTTTTGTACGAAAACGAAGCGACAGTGCAGGATTTGCAGGCCCAGATCAGGGGTGCCTTGGTCAGGAGAGAACTCGGCCAGAAGATGCAAAGGCTCTGGGCGGCTGAGGAGATGTTGATAGATCTACAATCGCGCATCAGAGGTGACTGGGCAAGGCAGATTGCTGAATATCGATTCAATATGAAGCGATTCGCGGTAGACCTGCAGAGCGTGGCGAGAGGCTACTTGGTACGATCAAACATGACAAGAGCGGCGGAATGGTGGAATGCTAAAAGAAGGGAAGTGGTGATCATACAAAGTCTGGCGAGAGGAAGAAAGGGCAGGGAGGCGGTAAAGTCACTGAAGAGGGAGGTTCGGAATGAGGCGCCTGGGGTCAGATTCCTGCAAGCCGCCATTCGAGGCGCTCTTTCCCGTAATAAAGTTCACGAGCAACTCGAAGAAACCAAATATGCCGAGGCCGGCGTCACCGGAATACAGGCTGCAATACGGGGCATGCTACAGAGGCAAAAGGTCGAAAGCATGAAGGCGTCTTTCCAGCAGCAAAGAAGCACAGTTACAGCTCTGCAAGCAGCGTTCAGAGGTAATCGAGCTAGAGCTCGGTGCACCGCGAATGTTCAGGCCTTGAAAGGCATGCAGGGACTTTGGCGGACTCTGCAAGCTGCGTCTCGTGGAAAACTGCTCAGAGACGAACTCGGTGAACTCCGACAGCAGCTGGTGGCGCAAGAGACTGGAGTGGTCTGTTTGCAATCTCTCATTCGAGGGCTAGCGCTCCGACAGAAGATAGCTGAGACAAAGGATGCTCTTCAAGCCATCGAACAGGGTGTCCTTCGTCTGCAATCGTTTGCCAGAGGATTTCTCACAAGAAGAGATTACAACCGTGATCTGAACAGTATGAAAGCCCATACACGGAGCATTACAGCTTTGCAAGGTCTTTGCAGGGGTTATTCGGCCAGACAAAAGAATGATAAGCTGCACGCCGAGCTTTTGTCACATGCGGATGGGATTCGCCGACTGCAAGGCCTTGCCCGAGCAATGCTCCTCCGATCTGAAGTCGGTGCTCTTCTTGCTCAGCTCGAGGACGAAGAGGACGTGATTACAATGCTCCAAGCTGCCGCACGCGGGAAGATGGTACGAGTCAAGTTTGCAGAAAAAATGAAGTTCTATCGACAAAATATGGAGAAGGTGATTAAACTGCAAAGTTTTGTTCGAGGGAGGATTCAGGGTGAAGCATATAAAAGTCTGACCGCCGGCAAGAATCCTCCCGTTGGCACCATCAAAGGCTTTGTCCATCTCTTGAACGACAGCGACTTCGACTTTGACGAAGAAATTGAACTTGATCGTTCGCGAGAGATGGTCATACAACATGTTCGGCAAAACGAAAAAGTCGAGGAGTATATCACGCAACTCGATGTCAAGGTTGCTCTCCTGGTCAAGAACAAAATCACCCTGGACGAGGTTGTCAAGCACCAGAGGCACTTTGGTGGGCATGTTGGTAACCTTCTCACGAACACCGAGATGCTCTCGAAAGACCCCTTCGATCTCAAGGCGCTCAACAAGAACTCACGCCAGAAGCTTGAACATTACCAAAGGCTGTTTTTCGTGCTCCAAACACAGCCCCAGTACCTTGCTCGAATTTTCGGTCGCCTCCGAGAACAAACAACCGGAGAGAGAGAAGCGGAACGCCTGAAGCCCCTGATGATGAGTTTGTTTGGGTATGCTCAAAAAAGCAGGGAAGAGTACTACCTTTTGAAACTGATGGCTAAGTCGATCAACGAAGAGGTCGATTGCTGTACCTCAATTCAGGACTACCTAAGAACCAACTTTTTCTGGAGTAAGCTGTTTGGAGCTTACATCAGGTCACCGCGAGATCGCAAATTCATGCGTGACGTCCTTGGTCCACTGGTGAAGGAGTGTATCATCGAAAATGATGAGCTGGATCTTGAGAGCGATCCAATGCACATTTACATGTCTGCCATTGAGAACGAGCAACTGCGCACAGGGCGCAAAAGCCGTCGAACCCCGGACATAACGCGAGAAGAAGCCATTCGTGACCCTGAAACAAGGGAGATATTTGTTCGTCATCTTCAAGATCTCCGAGACCTCGCAGACCAATTCTTCACAGCACTGGAAGAACTCCTCCACAGGATGCCATATGGTGTCCGGTACATTGCTCAACAGATGTTCGTTTGCCTTTGTTCCAGGTTTCCGCGTGATGAGGACCACATGCTGCAAATCGTTGGGCACTGGGTATGGAAGAACTATCTTCAACTCGCCTTGACGGAACCGGAGAAATGCGGTGTCGTGGACCGGGGACTTTCCCAGGTCCACAAAAAGAATCTTGCTGAAGTTGCGAAAGTCTTGAATCAGGTAGCTGCAGGTAGACTTTTTGGCGGTGAAAACGTCTACTTGCAACCTCTGAACAGCTACGTCGACGACTCCATCCATCGACTTGGCGAGATCTGGAAAAACCGTTAGTTCTCGCGATTATCCAGTCCTCTTAACTTGCTAACCTGTCGTTGTGTGAATAGTGATCTCCGTTCCGGACGCTGAATCACAATTCAACATTGACGAGTTCAACGACTTATATGCCCGAACGAAGCCGACGCTGTATATCAAGATGGCAGACATCTTCTCCATTCATAGCCTTGTGGTGCTTCACATCGCCAACATCTGCCCGAGTAAAGATGACGTACTTCGAGAGATTGTACGTGAACTGGGCAATGCGAAGGATATCGAGAGCGATTTAATGGCCGTCAGCACGTCGGAGATAACCCTTACTTTGATTCCTAAGCTCCATGATCTCGAGGGTACGCTTGCTCAGACGATTTCCCGTTCAGGGCATACGCTAACAGTTTCACAGACCCAAATGCGGAGGTAAAAGCTTTGTATATGGAGACTAAAAGATGTATCCTGTACATCATCCGCGTTCAGTCCGGTGCAAACCTCATGGAGATCATGGTGAAGCCGATCACTATGGAAGATGAGGAGCGATGGCAAGCCCTTGTCCGGGAGGAGCTTTCCCTGGGCAGTCGAAAGCGAGCAGCGTACTCGGAAGCCAACACTCTTGGCGACATCGCATCGCTTCCTTACTCGGATTTGAAGCGGACAGCTCTTCAGAACTTCTTACGGTTGGAAAAGCTCGGCATACTCAATCGACACAACTACTACCAGGACGTACTGAACGCTATCGCAGTCGACATCCGAACCAAGCATAGACGACGAATTCAGCGGCAGCGCGAACTCGAGAGCGTGAAATCCACCTTGGCAAGATTGGGAGACCAAGCGCTATACCTGGAGCAGAAGCTCAAGACGTACAACAACTACGTCGAACAAGCAATGACGACGTTGCACAACAACGGTAAGAAGCGCTTCACCATGCCCTTCACCAAACAGTGGGAGCATCAACGAGAACTGCAGCGCTCGGGACGGGTGCCGAAGTTTGGTTCGTACAAATACTCGGCCCAAGACCTGGCCAACAGAGGCATCCTCGTGAGCTGGACGACGTACAACGAGGGCCAGTGGGACAAGATCGATCTCACCATCTCCAGCGACAAAGTAGGCGAGTTCAGTCTGGAGGGAAGCTCGGGTGCCATCTCGATCCCGGGAGCGAGCTGTCGCATCACGCTGGACAGCATCTTGGAAGCGCAGTACAACAACATCCGGCACTGGAACGTCTTCCAGCAAAGCATGAGGCTCAACGTCGACCTTTTCATCCAGTTGGTTATGAGGAAGTTCTTCAAGGATCGCGATTAGGGGAGAAGAGGTGGGAGGGACGAACCCATCGGCTGTTGGACGTCTCGTCCCCTTTCTTGTGCATACCTTGGTTAAAGTATGCATCGTCGGCGCTGTCGGGTTTTGGAGGTTTGGTTTGGGAAGCTGGTAGGCATTGGAGTATGGGCCTCTACTTTTGGAGAGCAATTGCTCTGATGTGCTCTGCACATCTGTACAGTTTCTCTCCGGTGCCAACACTTTACAGTCGTTTGATAGAGTGTACTTAGGATGAAGAGACGAATGCAACGCCTAGTCGACACGAAATCCTCGCCCACAAGTCCCTAATTTGCTTGCCCTTCTGGTTTCACGTGATTGCTGTAGGCATAGCCTGCAGAGCTTTTCCTCTCCCATATTATTACCCCTCAACGAGGGTTTCAGGAACATCTACAGCCCATTTTGGAAGTTTCTAATGCTGTTTGAAGCGGTACCATTTCCTGCATGGAAAAGTAACAGATTGGGTTAAAAGCTTTTTGGGGTTAATTTGGCAAGCATTGTATATGTTTCCAATCTCAAAGTAAGAATAAATAAAGAAAGCATCAAAGATCTTGCTGCTGACTTAAAGAACAGTGGTATCTATCTTGAATTCATCACCAGAGATGTACCTCTTTTTGTAAGCAAACTATATTGTGAAACACTTTGAAAGCAAGTTCTAAATGTCACAGAAAGAAAGACTCAAAGATAATTAATTTGCAGCAGTTCTGAATCACGAAGCAACACTTTCATTTCTTGCTAGCGTACATCAAAGACATACAAATGCTGAAGGCAGACCCTAACAGTGTAAAAGCATAGTTCAGAAAAGAGAGTCACACTATCAAGCAGTTGTCCTCAAGACAAGGTGGAGCAGATCAAAGAAAGACACGTTTTCCTGTACTGTGTGGAAAGCACCGAATCCATAACATTTTGCCAAACTTGTATCCATCCCAACAGTTCAAAGTTACAGCAAAGACAAGGACCCGTTGTTGCATCGCCTTCGTCGTCCCTCTTCTCGAGCAGATCAGATATGCTTGCAATGCTATCTTTACGGTTGACATGGAGGTCCCGAAATGCCGCGCTTGATACATGTGTTTACTTGGATTCCCGGCAAGGGAGGAAGAAATTGTCGCTTGTACTCCGATGTGTGATGGTCAGGCAGTACGTCCGCACAAATGTATTATCCTTCTGCTTCACCTCGTTGATCAAGATGCGGTCTGGGCTTGGCTCACCCCCGTCATACGTGTTTTGTTTACAGCCATCACATCAACCCAGTCTTGAACAAATACCACGTGTTTAAACTATCCTAATTCCTTTCAGTAGGAAATCACCACGATTCACGAATATCTGTTCAATCCCACTTTAGCTTAGCATGACCGAACGTTGGGGTACAGAGGTCCGTGGTGACAAATGGTTGCAACGGCCTGAAGAGCAGCAAGCTATCAAGCAAGTTCTCGAAAGCAAAACCGAGACCCAAACAGCAGCAGAGTCGCTCGCCTCAATCTACGAAGCTCGCGTCCAAAGTGGTAAGGGCGAACCCTACTACCTGTGGACTATCATTTTCAAAGCCATCGACCAACTCGGCGACAACATCAATAACTTGAAACAACTGTCGAAGATGATCACAAATATGTCAAAGCTGCCAGATGTCCTTGATGACCACGGAGAGCCGATCCGGTCGGACATCAACAAGCGGATTTACTGGAGAGAGATGCCAGGCTTTGCTTTCTACCTGGCGGAGGCAACAATGGGTCAGTAGAAACCGAGGATTTAGAGTCTAGTAACAGCAGCTGATCCTGTTTATCTGGAATTCAAAGAGTTCGACTACACAGAGGGGCGCAAAGACAAGACCTGGGAGAGCGAGATGAGGAATTATACAAATGGCAACGTCTTTGCAGCCTTGTACCTGCGAGACCTCGACGAAAGTTCCAGCAAGGAGTTTGGACTGATGAGGCATTACTGTCTTTCAATCATGCGCGTCGCCCTCGAGGTTGCCACAGATACGCCTCAACAGATCCGACGGACCGAGATCCACGTTCCTCAGGCCGCGAGGTGGATTGAAATCGCGGGACAGAACATCTACAACTTTTTCAAGGCCAACCTTAACAATACGGGTGAGAATGTCATTCAAGTTTGGATTGGGGGCGAGGACGGGGGTTTCTTGGTGTGGACTGGCGCGGATGGTTTTAGCGTTGAGCGTTGGACTTTTTGGAAGAGGAGGTTTGGTGAAATTGCACATTCTGAAGTGAAGGAAGAGGTGAAGAAGCTCGCAGCGCCAGCAGTAGAGGAGATGGAGAAGATTGAAAAGCAAACCACGTCTTAGTAACGTCTCAATTGTGGGAGGGGCCTTTCTGCCGGGGCAGTAAAGGTTCAAGCTTAGAAGCAAAGTTGAGGCTGCTTGGGTGTGAATGTTGGGCGTCTTTTCTTGCATGTAACACTACATAGTAGATACAGTAGGTAGTCAGACACAATCAGAACTGCACGAAGGTACCGTTTGCAAGTATGAGACGGACCTCTGAACAGCTTTCGCCTTGCTTCTTTCACGATATCAGAATGATGTAATCTTGCACCTTCAACAATAAGTTGGATTCTAAAACTATATACGAAGGTATGAATTGATAGATGAAAGAGTCGTGCTCACCAGCGTTTACATGGGAACCCGTACGCTACGAGGTGTGGCAGGGGAACTCTTCCACAACCCATGCCCGCTCGACCAGGCCCCCAAGTACATAGCACTGTAAACGAATGGGTCTACGTTGATAATATATCCGATACCTTGATCACCCCACCATCGATGTTAGACTTGGACTTCTTTTAACATTGATCAGGAGCCCGATCTGACTGACAAGCTGCCGGAAAACCTACAGACAGAAACATCGCCAGCCAGCTGCAGCGTAGTGAATCTGATGCTGTGTCTTGAAGTATTCTTGTCAACGTCAACGTCAACGTCCACGTCCACGTCCGTATCGAGACTGATGCGTCGCGCGAGCTTCGGACTGGAAGGAACCGAACCTTTATCACCGAGCTTGGAAAACGCTGTTTGTACTCGTAAAAGATTATTGCAGTTTTTGGTCTCGAGATGGCAATTATTAATATTGACACGTAAGTTACTCTCCGTCCTGGGTAGGGGTAAATGATGGATAAACACGCCCTCCGGCTGTGCCCTGCTAGTCCCAAATATTTATAGATCGGGGCGGTGGCCGAGTGGGCTACCTAGTAGTGCCCGCCTATCGTTCGGCTTGTAACTATTGTAAGCACTCTATTATTGAATCAGGGGTCTGTCGCAGGCCGACTCCTGCGTTAGCATAAGGCGTCTCCGTAAGCGCTGGCTTGTGCGAGAGAGCAGAGGATAATTATAAAGTTAGCTGGCCCCAACGCTTTTCTTGTTTCTTATGTGAATAGCATCTCGTTGCTCGGAGTTTCGGATTTTTGCAGAACGACAGGATTAATCACAGTAACAAAGCAGGTCTTCGGTGCAGATCATGCGCCGCAATTTCGGTGTTGCCCTTGTCTTTCTGGCCGGTAAGTGGACCAGACGAGACTCTTTGAAGCTGTATTTGCTTGGAGCTTACCCCATTGCGTAGGCCTCATTACCACTGCTAGCAGCGCCGCAGTACCGGCATCTACGTTCGTTCTCGATGGCGGCGACGGTAGCAATCTCACCTTCGCGCTCAACTTACCTTCAAATTCCGATGACCTGTACTTTCACATGTCCGGTCCTGTCGGCAACGACTGGATAGCCGTGGGTCTGGGGAAGGTGATGAAGGGCTCCCTCATACTGATAACGTACGCGGCGGCGGATGGTCACAACGTTACCGTCAGCCCTCGGATCGGGTCCGACCATTCGGAACCGACTTACACGAAGGACGTTTCTATAACTCTCCTACCCGGTTCGGGGCTCATCAACAATACCTATATTGTCAACGGAAAGTGCTTAGGCTGCCGCAAATGGAAAGGCGGTTCCATCGATCTCAAATCGAAGACTCAACCAATGATCTATGCGGTTGGGCCTAGCGACTACCTTCGGAGCAATGCGCCAGACGCCGGTATCCGGCGTCATGAGGAATTTGGTGAGTCTTGGAGCACGTATCATCCCTGAAACAAGATCTTTCTATATAGCGGGTTGAAAGACTGCATGCGCACAGTTGGAAGATACTTGTCTGATTCAGCTTAGGGCAATTTACCATGGACATGGTCCAAGCAACAGGAGCCGAGGGTGTACCTACCAATACCACGTCGATGAGCGGAGCAGCAATGGTGGGCGATGCTCGTGTAGATCACGGATACGGCAGTGCGTTCCACGCCCTGCTCATGGTTGGCACTTTCGTGATCCTCTTCCCGTTGGGCGTGCTGTGGCTGCGCGTCTTCAACAAAGTCATGTTGCATTGGTTGAATCAAGCCTTTGGTGTTTTACTGATCATAGTCGGAGCTGGGATTGGCATCTACATCGGTCTCATGTACAACAAGGTAAGTCTATCGAAGTCGTGACTTGTTTCATCGTCAAGCAACCCCTCAGCATATGGCCGTCTGCTCCTACTCAAAGATCTCAATCCATTCCTGATTAGCATATATGATTGAGTTGCTGACTCGAAGTCCTTACATGACAGTCGAAAAGCTTCAACTCCCCTCATCAGATCATTGGACTCATCGCCGTCCTGCTGGTTCTAGGTCAGATGACGCTCGGATTCTTCCACCATCGGACCTACAAGAGAACTCAACAGCCTACGGCAATGATAAAAATCCACCGTCATGCGGGTCCAGCTGTCATAACGGTTGGGATTATAAACGGTGCAATGTGAGACCTTCCAAATGCAGATCCTTACCCCTGAGTGCCCAGGTGCTCAGGCGTGCTCTTCCGCACGGGGCGTCAAAGTGACCTATAACATGATATGCTGATGCATAGCTTGCAGTGGGTTCAATTTCGCGAGCAAAACGCATCGGATCATCCCCTACTTCGTCGTTGCCATCATCGTCGCACTATTGATGAGCGGCGCTGTCATGTTGAAGAATCGCCGGCAAAGGCGAAAGAACGTTTACAGCACACCGGCAGCGCAGAATTTCCAGGAGGGCTACCTAAACGAACAGTATGGAAGCGCCATACCGCTGAGGGATACTGGAAACCCACCCGCTTATGCTCCACCTCACGGGATGGGTGGTAGGGGCTTCGCCTAGTATCAGGCGCAGCTGTCGACACTCGATCTGTCACCGAAGCAAATAATATCTTCCTCTCGTCATGTTGAGTCTCTTATGTGCAAGCATAGCCATGTCCTGGTTGGGGAGTTTGGGAAGGGCAAGATCTCTTGTATGTCTTTGGTCATTGAAATAAACCGTGCTGTTCAGAGATTGGGACTTTGAGCTGGTATCAAGCACCTGATTATTCGAATATTTGGTTCGAACTCGTAAGCAACCTGACGTCGAAGGGGCTTCGTTGTCCTTGTTTAAGGAGGTACTTTGTACTGTACAAAGTGCCTTACCTAAGGCTTGGCACTGGGGCGTCACTTCGGCCAAAAAATTCTGCCCCTTTACTGCACGTATTCATTTGTATCCACCTACAGTGCAAATACTTTGGTCTATAACAAGAGCGTCTCTCCTGTACTTCTAGTCGTCGTCATCGTCGTCGATCTGTTCCAGTAAAGCAGCTCGAGCAACCTCGATTTCAATCGGTTTTCATTTCAACGTTCCGATCAGATCCTTCGACTGTGCTGTACTTGTACGGAGTACCATCAACCGTGAGCTCGACCGCAGCCTATCTCATCAACGAATTGTGAAGAACACCGGTTCCGCTTGACTTAGGCCCTGCATCGTTCCATTTGAGATTCACTGTCTGATAAGAAGCAACCATATACAAGTGAGTACTGCAACGCTGTGGTACCGCTACCTACAAATACCCCTACACGCCTAGGAAGTACTGGTACTCGTGCGAAAGGATTCGCACATAATGCGCTATACCTGATCGGGCAGACTACGTACATACCTGAAAGTCTCCCTGACGTGCTAACTCCCAGAAATGCCCCTCACTCGAACCTGCCCCACCTTCCGACTCTTTTCGACCCTTCCTCGCAACTCTTTCTCTTCCTCTTCCTCCTCTTCCATCCTCCAACACACCACTTCTTCCATCATATACAAGCCAGCAACAAGATCTTTCCACGCTTCACCAGTCGCAATGGCCATCAAGACCTATTTCGATTGCACCTGGCAGGGACCAGTGCTTGATTCCAAGCACCAACGCACCAATGAAGTTAAGGGTAAGAATTCTTTACATTTTTTGACTGTTCCAGACTCCGTTGAATGCCACCATCATAGAGTGCCTTCATTGAAGTCGAGACAAATTGGGAAGTGACTAACGAGGCCATCAGAACAATCCGGTCGTATCAACTTCATCCTTTACGACGATGTTGTTCCCAGAACCGCTGAAAACTTCCGTGCCCTCTGCACCGGCGAGAAGGGCTTCGGCTACGCTGGATCCAAGTTCCACCGCGTCATCCCTCAGTTCATGTTGCAGGGTGGTGACTTCACCCGCGGTAATGTGAGTACCTGCACTACATTCATTGACACCAAATACTGGGCTCGTCTGACTGGAATTTTGTAGGGCACCGGTGGGAAATCGATCTACGGCGAGAAATTTGCAGACGAGAACTTCCAGATAAAGCACACCAAGCCGGGTCTCCTCTCCATGGCCAACGCTGGACCAAACACGTAAGCTTTGATCGCCCTCACCGCCATGTTGGCGTCTACTGACGTCTTTCCAGAAACGGCTCCCAATTTTTCATCACCACAGTCGTGACCAGCTGGCTCGATGGCAAGCACGTCGTCTTCGGCGAGGTTGCTGACGAGGAGTCACTGAGGATCGTCAAGTCTATCGAGGCAACCGGCAGCAGCTCGGGCAAGGTCGACTCTGCCAAGCCACCCACCATCACCTCCTCCGGTCAGCAGTAGAAGGCAACTGACAGCGTTGCTGGGTTCTCACAAGGGGCTGGAGAGGTCTTCTTAACATGCTAGCCAGATGCTCGGTCTGCTAGTGGTTCGGGCTGTCATCTTGTTCTAAAAGAGGCTTAGGATAGCTTCGGGGCTGCGTCAACAATAGAATCAAGCTATTACAGCATCATCTGCAGGCGGCCTCACCTCACTTCCTCATCATTAGTGATAGTAAGACAAATGCGTGAACCTCATAGTGATATAGCGTCACGACAGTTAACCACTCGTACTGAAGTAACTTCAATCACCCCGCCGCATTCCTGAGCAGCTTCTTGCCCCTCCTCCGCACCACTTGATCCAGGATCTCCCTGACCTGCTTACAACCGTCCACTCCCACCGCCAACATGCCCTCCAACCTCCCAATCTGCACCCTCGTCTCCATCACCAGCACACTCACCTTCTCCCCCGCCCCCAGCGTGCCCACCGTCAGGAACGGAAGCTCCTGTTCCTCCGTCCCGTTCAGATCCAGCAACGGATCCGCGCTCTCGTCGTTGCCCGCGTACGAAGACGTCGACCCCGCCGTACACGCCGCCACGTAATCCACCATGGGCACGCCCGCGTCGATCAGCGCCAACGTCGCCGCGTTCACGCACGCCGCCAGCAGCGACCCGTCCTGCGCCAGCACGTGCAGCCCGATGCGGATCGTCGAGTGCGGATACAGGTGCGCGAAGAGCGCGCCTTGGAAGGCGTCTGCTATGCTCGTTTGCATCTCTGTCGTGCGCCTGTAACACCCGCGCATCAGCACAGCACAGCACAGCACACCACGTCCCTTCCCTTCCGTTCTGTTTTCCATTGATTGCCCGCTCTCGAGATCCCACGTCCATAAAGTAAAAACATAAACCAAAAGGGAACGCAAATGCAAAAGGAAGCGCACAATAGAAAGGAAGGAAAGAGACTGACTTATCCCCCCTTCCCCCAGCCCTCCTCTTCCGATCCACCCCGCTAAACCCCGCGACCCCGACCTCGACCTGCACCAGCGCCGCCGACCCGTCACGGTTGCGCCCCCCGCCACCGCCGCTGCTCTCCGACGGGCCCGTCACCGTGCACATTACTTTCGTGTTGCCCATCTCCAGGTACGAGGAGCCGTCGGCCGCCGCTTGCGTGGACATCTGGCCTGTCATTCGCCGTAGCTCGTTCCATCGCCGGCCGTCGAGCCGGAGGAGCGCGAGGGTGTAGGTTGATGTGTCGAGTGGCATTTTCAGGTATTGGGGTGGAGGTGGAGGGGGGGAGTGGAGGGAGAGGTGGAGGTGGAGGGGGGAGTGGATGAGGGAGGGAGGGATGGGGTGATGGGGGGATGGGATTGGTGGTCGTGGTTGTGGTCGTGGTGAGGGCCGCGATTTGGGCGACGGTTGTGGGTGTTAGTGAGTGTTTGCGGTGGGTGCAGGGTGTAGAGGACTCGTTGGCGTGAAGGAAGCTAGCGGCGGGCGGGTCCGGTTGCAATGAGAAGACGATTTGGCTCTCGATACAAAGTGGTACTCAGGAGATAGTGGTTGGAATCAATATTCAAGCGGTGATATTTATTGTTACCTTAAAACAGTGATATTTTCAACATGCAAAGAATCAGGCTGTGGCAGTACCTGGTCACTTTTGGCGTTGAGGTCGAGGAGGAAGCCTGGCCTCTTGGCGCGGCTCAAAGCTGCCCCTCGTTAGCCCCGCCATTGCCGCCGAACAATGCGATATGGGAGAGCAATGGGAAGCGACAAGCAGCGATGATGATCTAGAGATTACAAGTGTCGTAAGGAGAGATTTACGAGATATTGACGATTCCGTTGAGAGTACGTGTTTCGTTCCTTGGAGGGCACCAATTCCTGGTCTCGATGGACTTAAGCTAATCAGAAACTGTGTTCCTATAGAGGTTGTGAGCGAAAATTTGACAAGTCAAGCAGAAAGCAATGAAGATGAAGTCACCGCAGTTAGTCTGGAGCGAGAAAGATTGGCGCACAACGACGGCGAGAAGGTGGAATGGTCAGACGAAGATGGCGAGGCTGTCTATAACAAGTTTAAGAACCGTAAAGCTGTCAAGAGGAAACGTGCCGCAGCCAGTACACGCAAGGCCAAAGCGGTGGAGAAGGAGCGGACCGTAGGGAAAAGCAAGGGCAAGATACTGACGGGCAACAAGGGTTCGACGGCACAGCAGGACTACAGCGATGAGTCGGACGATGACCTTATGGAGTACACGCTGCCCAACTACTTGCAGACTCGAAAGGCAAATTTCGATAAAAGGATCGCCACTCTCAAACAAGCCGGTCTAAAGTTGCCGCCGGGTTACGAAGATGTAGAGTTTTCAGACGACGAAAGACTCGAACATCTTCTGGAAAGACCCGACTTTCCTTTGGCAAAGCCCTCCGCGCCCTACAAGGATGTCCAACTACCGTACTCACTTGGTGTCATTCCGGCTCCAATTGCCCAGTGGCTTCGAGATTACCAGGTTCAGGGTGTATCGTTCCTGCACGAGCTCTTCGTCTACCAGAAAGGCGGGATTCTAGGCGACGATATGGGCTTGGGGAAGACAGTGCAAGTCATTGCTTTCCTTACTGCCGCTTTTGGTAAGACCGGGGACGAGCGAGATGCCAAACGCATGCGCAAGTTGAGAAGGGCAGGCGCCTCATGGTACCCAAGGGTGTTGGTAGTATGCCCAGGAACTTTAATCGAGAACTGGAAGAACGAGTTCCAGAGGTGGGGCTGGTGGCACGTTGACGTCTACCACGGCGATACAAAGGAGGTTGCATTACAGGCAGCTACCACTGGTAGAACGGAGGTTATGATAACGACGTACACGACATACCGAATGAACAAGAGTGCCATCAATCTGATTGAGTGGGACTGTGTTGTTGCAGACGAGTGCCACGTCATCAAGGGGAGGAAATCGGAGACCACACAGGCGTTGAACGAGGTCAACGCTCTTTGTAGGATTGGTCTCACGGGAACTGCTATCCAGAACTCGTACGATGAGCTTTGGACCCTACTTAACTGGACGAACCCGGGCAGATTTGGGCCTATCTCCACTTGGAAAGCGAGTATAAGCGAGCCGTTGAAGATCGGACAGTCACACGATGCCACCATCCACCAGCTTAGCAAGGCGAGGAAGACCGCGAAGAAGCTCGTCGAAAACTTATTACCGGAATTCTTCCTACGGAGAATGAAGACATTGATTGCGGATCAGTTACCGAAGAAGAGTGATCGAGTCGTTTTTTGTCCGCTAACGGACACGCAAGCAGAAGCGTACGAGAATACTCTGAATGGTGACATTGTCCAGTACATCAAGACGTCCTCGGACCTTTGTGCGTGTGGCTCTAGGAAAAAGTCTGGGTGGTGCTGCAACGTGTACCTTCCCGAACCGTTGAGTGGAAAGTGGCAAAGCTTTGTCTTCCCAGCCATTCTCAATCTCCAGAAGCTGAGCAATCATCTTGCGATACTTATACCTCAAGGAACGGACCCAAAGGAGAAGCAAGACAAAGACTTGGAGATGTTGCAAGTTGCCTTGCCGGACCAATGGAGAGAGCTCTATAGGAATCGAGACTCTATTCTCAATTACTCGAACCCGGAATTCTGCGGGAAATGGAAAATCTTGAAGAAGCTCTTGCGGTTCTGGCACGGTAACGGCGATAAAGTCCTTGTCTTCTCGCACAGCGTAAGGGTCCTCAAAATGTTTCAGATGCTCTTCAACCATACGAGCTACAACGTGAGCTATCTTGACGGCGCGATGAGCTATGAGGACCGGGCTAAGACGGTGGACGACTTCAACAGCGATCCTGCACAGTTTGTCTTCCTCATCTCGACCAAGGCCGGTGGTGTCGGCTTGAACATCACATCTGCTAACAAGGTCGTCATCGTTGACCCCAATTGGAATCCAAGTTACGACCTGCAGGCTCAAGACAGGGCGTATCGAATCGGTCAGGTACGAGACGTTGAGGTCTTTCGACTAGTATCTGCGGGCACGATCGAAGAGATTGTATATGCCCGCCAGATTTACAAGCAGCAGCAGGCTAACATCGCTTATACTGCTTCTACTGAGCGCCGTTACTTCAAAGGAGTACAAGAGCGAAAAGAGCAAAAAGGGGAGATATTTGGCCTGGTGAATCTGTTCGCATACCAACACGACAACATGGTTCTGAAGGATATTGTCAATAAGACTAATGTCGCAGAGTCGAAGGCTGGGGTGGCGGTGGTAGGGCTTGACATTGATGAGGTCTCCGACGACGAGGGAGATCCTCCGGCCGGAGAAGACCAGGACAGTGCCATGAGTCAACTAGCGGCATTGGTCAGAGGCGAGGACAAGCCGACGACCCGCAGAAAGGCGAGCAAGAAGAGCGACCCGGTGCAGGCAATACTCGCCGGAGCAGGAGTGGAGTATACGCACGAGAACTCAGAGGTCATTGGATCTTCGAAAGTTGAAGCACGACTAAGCAGACGAGCGGAGGAAGCAGGCAACGACCTCGACATGGCGGAGCAGTACGTGTTTGGCAGAAGTCAGGATGATGCTGTGAAGGCCGGTGGTGGGGACGGACTTCAGTACCGTTATCGTCCGCCGCAAGAAGTGATGAAAAGGCAATTTTGCACGATGGCGAAGACCTTTGGATTCCGCGACGCGACGGAGTTTGCATTGGTCGTTGAGGGATGGACGCAGGCGCAGAGACGAAACTGCTTAGAAAAATTCTACCGCTTGAGGAGGGAGAAGCTGGTACCAGTCGACACAGATATGGCCTCTGGAAGAGGGAGCCCCCGAGAGACCTAGTTTACTTGCACTGCCAGACGACCAACAATATCAATTCCATCTCTTTCGCAGCCAGTGGGCCACTCATTGTCTCACCAACCATATCAGAACCGGGCCACAAGTCAAGCTTGAACTTTGGCACTCCATCACAGATCATATTGACTAGGACAGCCTGCCTAAAGTCCCAACGCAGAGCTGGTCAAACAAGATAGTTATGCTATAATATACCACTACTCCAAATTATAGGAGAATGAAATAAAATATACATACACACACACACATACACGGTTTCCTCTCGTCCTGATACAACGCATTGATGATCTCGCAACCCGATAGCATTACATGAAGCTGCAGTGCGAGTTCCAGTAGAGCGTGAATGGTCTGGACGAGCCCTGCCTCATCGCCGAGTGAGATGAAACGGTGTGTGTAGATATGAAATATGAAGATAGTCTCTATCATCAAGTTAAAGCTGGCCTTACATGACATCATTGGTGAGGATTAGACCGGCAGGAACCTTGAATGGGGCATTGTAAGGTAGATATATGAACATTTCTTCGTGCTGGACGGTTCGGGTCCGACACGATGTTCTTTGATGTTTTGTGTTTTGATGTTTTGTCTGGGAGGCTCCATGGGACCATTAGCATTGGCAGCCAATCAAAACCTTGGATGGGCTATCTACTTTAGGTACCGAAGCCAAGCGCCGCTAATGTGTTCTCGAGTCTTTCAGGAGATCGACGGCGCGCATACAAATACATACAAATTCCCTAAGGTAACATAGAAGAACGCACACTGGCTTTCTCGACGCAGTTGCTTGTTCAATGTCGCTGGAGTTCGACTGTTGCTTTTACCCATACATTCCTTAAGTGCTGCGGTTGCATCCTAAACGATCCTTCCGATTTACCATCCAGCTTGCTCCCTTTACGTTCATTGTCTCACCTCTGTCGCACCCGTCACTTTAATGCCTTGAAGACCTCGGTCGACCTCTCTTCTTACCTATTCTTACTCGACCATGACTTACTGATCTAGACGTTGAAGCTCGTACGAGCGCATCATGAATGGCCGTTCAGGAACCCTGTCGCCGGTGTCGGTGGCAGGCAGTGAGTGGTCGGGCATTTCACGGTACCAATCGATCAATACGGCAGATTCTGTATACTCACCCTCAATACCATCAACACGTGGCGCACTTGCTACACCTCCAATATCAGGCTCGTTGAACGCTGCGGATGGAAGCCTGCTTAACGGCATGATTCGCAGGCCTAGCGATAGTCCAGGAAACTCTTCACCACCAAGCTCGGTCGCGCGATCGAGCAATGCGATGAGTTTGTCGGAGCTACAGACCAAGAAGGCTCTGATGATGGAAGAAGCGCTGTCGGCACACTACATAATACTCAAGAGATATTTGGCGCCATCGTTAAGGGATGATAAGGGTAACCCGAAAGTCCCTCGAGCGCGGGACAAACTCTTGCGATTGTCGGCGGTGCAGTTCCAGGAGCTGAGTACGGACGTGTACGACGAGCTAATGCGAAGGCAAAACTCCGCGAGCCAAAGTAAGCCTGACGCCGGAAACACACCGAATGAGGTTCCAGCCTTCCTCCCACCCAAGGAGAACTTCCACCCGAAACGTAACCAGGCGCGGCGAAAGCTATCGACCCTCCCGCCTCCTCGCTTTCGCGATCTAGCCACCGACGTCTTCTATGAGCTGGAGCGCAGATTTCCGCGGTTCGGAGGAGGGGGAATCGAGCGAGTTGGCAGTCCCGCTAGTATGAAAGGTCCACCGAGTCGGAGCGGCACACCGACGGGTATGCGACCAGGGTCTCGTAGTCAAGTCCCACCACCTCGAGGGCCTGGAAGGCCACCTCAGGCGTTCCCAGCCAGGGACGGCTCTCTTGGAGGATCGCCACCCGTTGGCTCGGGCGTCCCTGGCGCATCTGGGCTTGAATCTAATTTCGGCAGGCCGCAGCCAAAAAGCTTTCAGAGCAACACGATCGTCCCGAACAAGAGCACCCTTGTTGAGGATGATGATGATCTAAGTGGCCTAGACGAGGATGACGACAATCGGAGCGATGCCTTTGGCTTAGAAGGAGCTGGGGCAGGGCTTGGAAGTCGAAGGAACACTGACACGACGAGCCGGAGCGTGGCGGTTTCGGAGAGGGACAAGAAGACCATTGCCGATTATCAGGTGCAAATTGGCCAGCTACAGGGGAAGCTTGAAGAATTGGAAAGCCAGATGCGGCGGAAAGACGCTGAGCTGAGCAAGCTTCAAGAGGGCGAGAAAGACCGAGGCAGTGTAAGTGTGTTTTGATGTTGTGTGGAAGCTGTTACGCCGAAATATGTACTAACGTTTCATCCACTTTAGTCCTTGAGCTCGGAACGCAGGGAATGGTTAGATCTAAGAACGAGTCTCGAAAGCAAGCTCAATGATGCTCTCAGTCTGAACTCGTCCCTACACTTGGAACTGGACAAAGTTAGGAGCGACCACTCCAGAACAGAGCGAGATCTCCGCGTACAGATGGACAAGGCATCTAACCAGGGTAGTGCTGGTGGCGAGTGGAAAACGCGCTGCGAAAGCCTTGAAAGAGACAACCAAACCCTGAAGACAGAGCTCCGAGAGCAACAACAGGTGACGAACGAAGTGAGGCAAGAAGCCTCCGCGTTCTTGAAGGAGATGAAAGCAATTTCCGATCGCAGCAGTCAGTCATGGGAGCGAGAAGAGCAGCTCGTTCATCAGGTTCATAGGCTTGAAGAGGAGGTCAAGGACTGGAAGAGTAGGTACGCAAGGACCAAGACGCAACTTCGGACTCTACGGGCTTCATCCATGGGCGTGTCGATACAGCAACCTGACGCTGGCCAGTATGCCAAGGTTGGCGGTCTGACGAGTTTGGATGGCCTCGTCAGGGATGTACATGTGACGAAGTTCCAGATTGCCATCGACGAGCTGCTCCGGACCGCGAGAGTCAAGGAGCCGGCGTCTGTGTTGGATCACATGAAGGCTGTGGTAATCAGTGTGAGGCACGTGACGCAGGACATGGGCGACTTGGCTTCCAATGAGGATGGAATGGCGCAACGACGGCAAGCGCTCAAGACGAGAGTATCCGCTACCGCCAACAATCTCATCACAGCGTCAAAGAATTTTGCGGCCTCCAATGGACTTTCCCCTGTGTCACTACTGGATGCAGCCGCATCGCACCTCACTTCAGCCGTGGTAGAGCTTATTCGACTCGTCAAGATCAGACCTACACCTGCCGACGAGCTCGAGGAAAATGATGATGGGAGTCAACCGGCCGAATCGTCAGGATACTTCAGCCTACAACCAGGTCGAAACAGCGGTGGGGAATCTGTCTATAGTTCCATGACCTCACCACGTGCTGATTCATCAGTGCGCACGAAGAGCCATGGGAGCAAGTTATGGGCTGAACGTCAATCTACGTCAACGAACGGTCTGTCCAACGGGAACGGCTTGGGACTCTCGATGAAAATGGGGTTTGGACTGCGGAAACAAGACAGCGAGATCGAGGAGCTCAAGGTATGGCAGCAGACATTCCCTTCCATCACCCCCGCGCCGTTCATCCCGCTAAACGTAAACGTTTCAGTTCTACCTCGAAAGCCAGACGGAGGGACTCGTCCACTCAATCCAATCACTTGTCGGCAGCGTCCGAGCTGACGATGGCGTGACCATCATCAGGGACCACACCACCGACATCGCCACCTTGGTAGGCAAGGTGTTGTCATCTACCGACGCCGCCATCAACCGAGCCGGGAACGAGTCGCTTCGAGACGGAGCGGAGCCGATCATGCGTACCCTTTCCGACTGCCGAAGCCGGCTCCTCGAGGCGAACGCCGAGAGCGCGACCATCAAGGATACGGCCAAGCTGAAAGACCTCAACAACCGGCTGCCGCCCATGGCGTTTGAGATCGCGCGGGAGACGAAGGAGCTCGTGCACAGGGTCGAGCAGATCTATAACGAGGCGGCGGATGACGATGACTTCCGATGAGATTCGCGTCTGATGACCATTTATTCCATATGTTTCTTGCCTTCTTTCTCAAGGAGAGACTTTCTTGCATGTTTTTTGGCGGTCGCATTTATCGTTGGCATACTCTGGAGTATGATTTCATTCGCAATGGGATTACGTCCCTTTATGTTTTGGGGGCTCACTTAGGGCATAGGAAATGGTGGACCATATTCGAAACATATCATTCAATCTCATAGACGCTTGTCGAGAAACCTCCGGCCTCGAAATTGGTCGATTACGCTACCAGGGCATTAATTAAAGACGATCCGGCGGATTCCGTAGGAGAACTATACACGCTAGACCCTTATTCAATCTAGTTGAGCGTGGTGCCACGGATGTCCATCGCCCAATGTCCAATCGCAGCACCGATTCCTCTTTAGGTAACTTAACGTTATTGCCCTTATTAGTTAGGTAAGTAATATGTACCTCGGTACCTATACCGATTGCCCCTTAACCTGTTCGAGTCTACTTGACGGCAACACAGTTCTACGGATCTTCCTTTCCTTCTCCTCCTCCTTCTCCATCTGCCTCGTTCGCTGGGCGTCTGGATAGTAGGAACAATGGCATTCCCAACGGCATTCCCAACGGCAATACTCTGGGCTCTCAGTACGGAGTTTTGGGCCAAGTATCTCAAGTTCAGGGGATATTGTTGAGCTCTCTGTGTCGGTTACTGTTCTTATCTTACTTATCGTATCCCACATCACTGAGGGTCTCAACCTAGCAAGACCCCTCTACGAGCTAAATTTTCTAGCCCTCCTTCGGCTCTAATCAGCACAAAAGCCAAGAGATAAGGAAGAGAAAGATGCGCTCTTTCTCATTTTGCTCCCAGGTCTCACTCTCTCTCATTTGCCTTTAGTACCTACCTCAAGCCCCAGGAATGGTACAATTGTCATTGTATCACTGACCCGGGATCCTGTCTCCTCTTTGTGTTACTCGATTCTACCTGCATGTTCCCGACAGCGCGTCTGACATACATCTTGACCGACTGGTTACTGCACCGTGCGCTTAAGAGAACTCCATCTCACGCGACCACCAAGAAAAACAAAGTAACGATGGGGCATGCGGACTACGATGTCGAGACAGGTTCGCCCAATGGCACGGAGAAGGTTCGATCGTTCGAGGACGACACAGGCGCCGTGCCGGCGGAGAGCTTCGAAGTCGGCGACAGTTGGTATGCGCGAACCCAGCGCTTCGCTGGCCGGTTCAAGATTGAGCAGCGGGGCATTGAAAGGGTGCCGGAGCACGAGCGCACGGATAGCAGCTTGATGAAAGTGGGGACTATGGTGAGGCATACAGCGTGCCTAGAACGTGACCATGATCGTGGATGTGGACGCTGATACTGTGCGCTCGAAAGTGGCTTGCTGCCAACATGGTCGTCTCCTCCTTCGCCATTGGCGCCTTGGCGGTCATGGTGTTTCAATTGGGTTTCGTGGACTCGTTCTTGACGATCCTGTTCATCAATATCTTGGCAATCATACCCGTCTGCTTCTTCTCCACTTTCGGACCAAGGTTCGGGTTGCGCCAGATGGTTCTGTCGAGGTTCTACTTCGGATACTATGGGGTCAAGATCAGTAGGTCCTCTCTTGCATAAAGAGGCTCAAGTTCGGGCTGATTCATCGTTCAGTTGCGATCTTCAACATCCTTGCGTGCGTCGGCTGGTCGGCCATCAATGTCATCGTTGGCGCCCAATTGCTGAATGCGGTGAACAACGATGTTCCAGGATATGCGGGCATCATCATCATCGCGGCGGCGACCTTTATCGTGACACTGTTCGGCTACAAGGTCGTCCACGCGTACGAGTTCTGGAGCTGGGTGCCGTGCTTCATCACCTTCTTGATCGTCCTCGGCGAGTTTGCCCATTCCGGCAAGTTCTCAAACCTGCCAATGGGCGCCGGCTCGTCGGAAGCCGGGTCCATCCTGTCCTTCGCCGCGTCGGTGTACGGGTTCGGCACCGGATGGACGAGTCTTGCAGCAGACTACGCCGTCTATCAACCTGCCAATTCCTCGCGCGTCAAGGTTTTCGCTTGGACGTTTGCAGGTCTCATCTTTCCGCTTTGTTTCACCCAGATGCTCGGCCTCGCGGTCGCGACCGCCTCGGTCAACACGCCAGAATACCTAGACGGCTATCACCACTCTGGCATCGGTGGATTACTGGCTGCCGTACTGTTCCCGAATCTCGGTCGTTTCGGTCAATTCTGTCTGGTTCTGCTCGCCCTGTCGATTATTGGAAACAACTGCCCGAACATATACTCCCTGACGTTCAGCCTACAAGTTCTGGGCCGCTGGACTCAGCGCATCCCCCGATTCATTTGGACGTTCGTCGGCACGCTCGTCTACTGCGCCATCGCCATCCCGGGCTACTCGCACTTTGCATCCGTGCTCGAAAACTTCATGTTGGTCATCGTACGCACCCCTGTCCTCTCCTCTCCCTCTTCCTTTCCTGTCCCGCCATGAAAGCAAAACCTATGCCCCCCCACGCCTCCCATCACATTCACACCACATCATTAACACCCCTCCCCTCCGCAGGGCTACTGGCTCGCCATCTACGAAGGCATCTCCCTCAGCGAACACTTCATCTTCAAGCGCGGCTACCTCGGCTACCACGTCGAGATCTACAACCAGCCCTCCAAGCTCCCGCCCGGCATCGCCGCCATGACCGCCTTCTGCTTTGGCGTCATGGGTGCCATCCTGGGCATGGCTCAGGTTTGGTTCATCGGCCCCGTCGGAAGCCGGATCGGTCTGCCTGGGTATGGAGGCGACGTCGGTTTCGAGCTCGCCTTTGCGTTTAGCGCCATCAGTTATGTTTGCTTGCGGACGGTCGAGGTGCGGTATTTTAGGAGGTGACGCCACTGGGGCTTTTTGTTTTCGTGCGTGTGTCGAGATGAGATGCTGGTGGTTGTTGGGGCGGGTTGAGGATGGGAAGTGGGGATCGTGAGCACTCGGGTTGGTTTGTCTAGGCATATATGTATGGCGAATTGAAACTCCCAACTGTTCCCAATGATTTGTCGAACTCTTACTTTTCTTGACGGCTCTAAATCTACTCTTCCCCATCCCCAATTCTGCAGCCGCAACCTACCTACTCGACCCAACCACCGTCCGCGAACAAAGACACCAACATCAACATCGACATCAACATCAACACCAACACCAACCCCTGTTATCGGTGACGGGAGGGGACGAGACGGACTGCTACACGTATCCCAATCATGTGAAAGAAATAGTCCTGGAGCGGTGCGTGCGTGCGTGCCTACTTGTGCCAGCCAGCCTCAGGCTCAACGGACCAAGCACCTCTCCTCTCCTCTCCTCTTCTCTCCATCCCTCCTAGCCCACCCAGAACAGCCACCAGCGAGATCCCCTCAAAAACACGCCCCACTACACAGCCTGCACGCACACAGGCTTGAATCAGAGCACCCCACCCCAAGGCAAGGCAAGTTATTTATTCATCCATCTAGGTAGGTAGTTCGTATTTCGTATTTCGACTCGGTCTTTTCTACGCGACGCATGGCATGCCTGCAAGCTAGCTCCACTCACTCACTCCCAACCAGCACCCGAAACAAAACAAATCAAACCGCAAAGTAGAACGGAGACTTGCGATCCCCAGGGGCCGCTCCGGCGCACGGAAAGCAAGTAACGTAACTAAACCGGATCAAGCGGCCCAGATCCACGACGGGACGCCGCTGTGCTGTGCTGTCACGCAAATTCGCTAGCCCACCACACCCCACAACACCCCACCCAATTCCACCTTCCCCCATCACTACCCCAACAGATCCTCCAACCCGCCACCCAGCGTCTGCGTCGGCGTATGCTGCTGACCACCTCCTCTACCCAGCCCCAGCCCCTGCCCCTGTCCCTGCACCGATCTCGTATTCTGCGTCTGCGTCTGCGAAGCAGCAGCCGCGCCCCAGATCCTCGCGCTAGCCTTCTCCTTGGCCAAGCTGGCGAGATTGGCGCCCTGGTTCGTTGCGGAGGGGCCGCCGACTTTCTTGATGCCGGCCGTGGCGCTGGCGGTGGACCAGAGGGAGCCGAATGCATCTGCGCCTCCTCCTGCTCCTCCTGCTAATGATGATGAAGTCGAGGGAGCGGGTTTCGCGGTTGCGGTCGAGGTGAGGGTCGAGGTTAAGGTGGTTGGTTGTGGAGGTTGGGAGTCGGGGGAGCCGACTTGGACGGAGGTGAAGTAGTTGGGTTGCGGGGCTTGGTAGCCGGTTGGACGGGGTGGTTGTCGTTGTTGTTGTTGTTGTTGTGACTGTGGCTGTTGCTGTTGTTGGAAGGGTGGTGGAGCGGCGGGGAAGGTGGATGTGGAGGGTGCGGGGGTTATGGATGAGAAGCCGACGAGGTCGTTGAGGTTAGCTCCTTGGACGCCTGCGACGGCTTTGGGGGCTGTGAGTTGGGTGGTGGTTGTTATGTTTGAGGTGGCCGTTGGTGGTGGCAGGCCCTGAATAGAGGGTTTGGCGGAGTTTTGTGCTGTAGGAGTGGCGGATTGGAAATCGTCGAAGTCGTCATCGTCCGCGCCTCCGGTCTGCTGCGTGCCGAAGCCGTTGTCTAGACCACTACCGCTCGTCTTCTTGCCATTTGTAGGTGCTGCCAGTGCAGGACCGCTAGCTATGTCCTCATCTCCGAAGGAGAAGAGGTCGACCTCTGGTTCCTTCGCCTTGGGCTTTGACTTTTCCGTCTTTCCCGCTTCTCTCCGTGAACTCGATGCTGCCGGAGGATGGTCGGCTTTCCGACGCGCAGAAGATGTTGCGGCGCCTTCATCGTACTCGTCATACTCTTCGAATCGATCTCTCCTGTTGCCTGGATCTTGGAAGCCTCCGGTATTCCCGCCGAAACCACCACCATCGCCGTACACCCCTCCACTGTACCCTCCATATCCGCCGGCGTCTTCACTACCGAAGCCACCATATCTGCTACCGCTCGACATGCCTCCACTCATACCCGGTCCCCCTTCAACTCCCCCAAACTTGTTTCTGTTCGATCGTGCTTTCTTCCTCTCCGCTCGGATCCGGTCAACGTCGCTCAACAGCTCCGCCAGTTCTTTTGCCCGGTTTCGCACATTAACACCCTGATCTTTGCCGTTCTGATCAATGTAATGGAATTGCCGTAGCATTTTCAATAGGGATAGGTGGGAGCGCGCATCGTCAATGACTCGTTCGGAGCCATTTTTGATCAGAAACTCGAGGAGTTGAAGACCCTAAGCGATCAATCAGTATGCCCTTCGACGGAGAACCCACGGCAATTCTGACTGACCTTGTAGATCTGCCGCCATTCCTCCGCCGCTTTCTCGGTAAAGCGCTTGTAAATCATAGGCATGATCTCATTGAGCAATTGGCTAGAATTCCCTTCTCAGCAGCGACACTGGACGTGTCCAGAATGCGGACATACTAGCTATACGTCGCATTGGCAATCTCCTGCATCAGCGTCGAAGATGCCCCCCACGGCTCGTTGTTCGTAGCTTCTCGAACCTGTCGAGCCCCTTGTCAGATCCCGCCGTCGTCGAAGCGGATTGCCAAGGTCTTTGAATACCTTCGACTCCATTTCCGTGTAGTTCATAACCGCTGTGAAGGAACAGTGAGCTCCTCACGAGATCGAATTTGGCCCAATCCCCTCCTGATCGGCAAGCTTACCATTCTGCACTTTCCTCACCCCGGCTTTCAGGTCGTACAGTGTCAGGTTGGACACCTGGTCTTTGAGACTGTTGAAGTCCATGATCGTGAGCACGTGGGCGAGTGTAAGGTACGGTGGGGGGAACGGTGAGATTGGTGGGTCGGTGTTGGGAACTTGATAAGTTCGTGGTTGATTTCATGGAATGCTTCGGTGGGCCAAAGGTGACAAACATGCAATTTAAGGAGAACAGCTGTCCCCTTTTGCATTTACTACTCGCATTCAAATTTTGGCAGGATTTTCTATGCTTATTAGACATGGACTCAATAAGGTCTGCTCCAGCCTTTTGTGAATAGCATAGCCGTCAAGGTACTGGATCCCCCACACGTGCTTCTACTCGGATAGTCTAGGGTCGTAGCGATGCGGTTGTGGTTGAGGGATGGAGGTGGTCCAAGGCATGGAAACACTTTTGCAGTATTAGAGTCTTCAAAAATTTCACAAGTCCGACATCTTACGAACCCACATACAATCGCATCTTACACTCTCCTTGATTCGTTGCCATCTACACTACTAGCAGAGCCAAGAGCTAAGGGCATGCCATGCTCGCATGCTCTCTCGACCCATCCAAGCTCCTTTCCAACCAATCCGTCGGAATACAAAAGAAAACATCAGCTATGCTGATGACGTTGACAGTACTGAAACGCTAAGTCGTCAAATTCATCTAATAACACGTGTCTCGATCTGTGAGAAAGCGAATGTAACGATGTACGATGTCGTTCCGTGCGGATGCCTGTTCTGCAAGCTGGGATCTCCCAAACCATGATTGAATGTAGGATATCGATAGGGAAGACAAGGTAGAGTCAGGAGCGAGCACTCTGGTAGATCTTTGCTATCGTCCTTTCCCGTCATTCTCCCCTGTTCCTGCCTCGGTAGTACTATGCTTTCTCGAACCTCCCGAGTCACCGCTTTCCCTCCGAAACCCACCAGAAGGGTTGGCCAGAGTCGGTGTGCTCATCTGACTTCCGTGCTTTTTCCCATCATAGTGCATGACATGCGGTGGTGTCTGGCCGGCCTGCGTGCCCAATAAATGTTGAGGATATGGGTTTAAATCCTTCGAGCTCGTCGAAAAGGTGGATACCATAGGTGGATGCTTTTCGCCGCCGACGGTGCTACCGTTGCTGGACTGGGAAGAATGTCCTCCGAGCACATTCGGCCGCTGGGGATCTGCTTGCGTGGGCGTTGTTGCCGAGTCTGGAGCGGCGGACATGGGACTCAGAAACCCGCTTTCGGTTGAGGTGGCAAGCTCGCCGTTCAAAGAGGTCCACCCACCTTCGATATGTCGCAACAGCCTAACGTATTCTTCGGGCACTAACCCTGATTCGCCGGTCTTTGGATCCTCGGCTACAAGCCAGCCATGTCCATGTCGATATGATACCCAGATCACCTGTCCTTCAACGAGTGGAAGCTCGTTCTCATTCTCGCGCGCAAAGTCAAAGAGTGCCACTGCCTTGCCGTGCATTTCCTCGTCTGGTGAAGCGATAGTAAACTGATAGTCCCGAGAATAACGGGATTGGTTGTCTCGATAGTCAACTTCCGAATCGTCATCGTCATCAGAACCTTCGAGTGGATTATCCGGGTCAGGATGTTCGGGGACATCTCTTTGACTGTAAGATCGATTGGGTAACGTCGCGGCAAAGTGTGAGTCCCGTTGCCCCGGCACGTTGTATGTATTAGGAGCAAGTGTAGAGTGTCGAGCTTGCTCTGGCGGATACGTGACAAGTTCACCACCTGGACCATTTGCCGTGTCGTCTGCGCTGTTGACGTAGTAAGTCTCACTGCCGTCACCATTCGTTCCCGTAAAAAAGCCTCGATCCCCCTCGTAGTTGGACGACACCGTCACATCTGATTTGCCTTGGGTTCGCCCTCTTGCCGGACTCCTGCCCCGTCCTCTCCCACTTCCGAAGTGACCCCAAGCCGACTTCGACTTTTTATGTTTGGAGCTTACGACTACCGGGCTGTGTAAGTCCTCATCTTCGCTGTACGGTGGTCCATCTCCATACGCCATCTGAGGTAGTTGTTGGGTTCCGAAAAATCCATCCCCACCCCACGGGCCTGCCGACCATTGGCCTCCTGAAGTATCCCACGACGACGGAGCAGGATCTGAGAGTCTTCGCTGCTCACTCACAGGCGTAGAGAGTCCAGAGGTAGGACCGGATGGCTCGGCTGGAGGGCCGTAATGCAAAGGATGCAGGGTTGGATATGCGAAGTCGCGGACTGTTGCGTACGGGAGACTTGAATGAAAGACTGGAAAGACATGTGAAGGCGGTCGTGAACGGTTCCGGGAGACATTAGAAGTGGTCGAATAGGATGACATTCTATTTTTCGCATAAGATGGCGGTCTTTGTGGGTTGGAGCGTTTTGTCGACGGGTTGGTGATCAGTGGTGGTAGCGCAGAGAGGTTTGCATTCGCGGATGGGGATTGTGTCCGGTGAGCGGAGGTGGAGGGAGAAGACGAGGGCGACAGCACGGCAGTCATGTTGATTTAAGAGGTAGCTGTACTTTGAGGATCCAACAAACGTCAGCGCCAACTCGTAAGCTATAACTCGACCGTCAGACCACGGGCCAGCAAATCGCAAAATAGGAACCCGTAACACAACAAATGTGTAGGTGCACACAGCAGCAAAATGATTCTGATACAGTGATGGAATGTCTGAGCCACGGTCTGCTAACAGGTGAACCGTGGCGGAAGCACCTACGTGGAGTTTGGATCTGTCCGCAGGGTGGCTTATGGTTCTTGATGAAACGTTGGAAAGTCATGCAATAACGTCCGGATATATGTTTCGGCTCCGCGACTATGATCTTCTGTACGTCCTGTAGCTTCTAACAGCCTCGTGATACGGCTGAAGCTGTGGTTCTGGCTGTCCCGCTGAATACGGATGTGGAGATATCCTTTGGCCGTCACTCGAGATGCGCAACAATTCTCCCTTCGTCGCAGATCACCTCAGCTTTCATGTGGAGAAGTTCCAAGGAGGGCAAGCGAAGGAGGTTGTTCGACGACGCCGCGCTGTGGAGTCGGTGTAGAGTAGTAGCGCCTCGAATACGGGCTGAACGTAGTGGAGATAGAAGCGCCGTCAAGGGCTCCTCTGTCTGGGCGCCAAATTGAATAGCCGCAAGGCCAGATATCCGTAAGTAGACAGATACCTGATCTGTAAGGTCCTCTGCCTTCGTAGATAGACCGCTAGTCTAAGACGGAAGATATGATAATACAAGGAAGAAGTTGTACGAGTAATCTGAATAATGCCTGTGTACGTAGAGAACCGTACCGTACTTCATTGGAAAGGAAAGGAATGGAGGGAAGTTGGAACGGGCTGTGGGTCCAGAGCGAATCATGAGAGGATCTTTGTTGTTAGACCGGCGCGGCGTGAATCGGCAATGTACTGTAGGAATCTATTTTTGGACCAACGACGGAGGATTTGCGTGTTTGTTATTTATTTTTAGGGCGGTCAGATCCGGTCAGCAACAACAACAACAACGACAATCATATGATAATACCTATAGATCCAATTCACCATTTGCTACATGTGTCACTCTCTTCAGAGCGAGAGATTTATGCAAATATTTGAAAACAATATGACTATCATGAAAATGTTCTTCATTCCAGCAATCATCGTCCAAATGCATCGGTTCAAGGCTGAGGTCCCTTAGATAGTGATGATAATCGCTGCTTAGGTAATAGTAATAGTACATGAAACTATTATCAGTATAGATTACCTAAGGGTCGTGTTTCATCTTCTCCTTCTCCTTCTCGCTTAATCCTCAAGAGGCTAGTGTAACTATAACCGACCAAAACGGTGAACTAAGAAAGAGCCTCACTCACGAAAAGGTCAGATATCTTCTCTACGCTCGGGCTCAGTCTCAGTCCCAGTCATGTCAGACGAAAGCATGGCTCTCTTATAAAAATGCTAAGAACCAGTAAGTCACTGTCTTTTCATTGCTCCCTTTTCGCCTTGAGTTGTCAATTGCATGATGAACACCTTTTATTGGAGCTGTCCTACCTTCGGGAATGACGACGACCTATACATTTACGCAACTATTCTGAACTACATCTTCTCAACCCCTTGTCATTTTCCGAAACACGCTTCCCAAAATATACACCAGCTAAGCAACCCCAGATCTGCCGTAGGTAGAGTACCCGGTACCAATTACCAAATCAACGACCTTCCCCAGCGGCCCCGCCATCAACAAACTCTGCCCCTCTTCCTAGGACTCCCGTCCTTCCAGCACCATGGCGTCGGACCCACGATTAGCAAGGGCGGCTCCACGCACAGCCACGCCACCGAACCCACCTCCGCCGCCCCCTCCCCCACCAGAACTCATGCCAGCGATCACGCCTAACGTTGGCCTCGACGGCGCCGGCGACGAAGCCTCGTCCGAGCCCAGTGCGTCACAGCAGGACGCAGGCGGCTTCAAGTTGAAGTTTTGCACCGTATGCGCGAGCAATCAGAACCGGTGAGTTCTTCCCCACGAACCGAGTCCTGCACCCAGCAGCATCGTGCGCGCGATCCATCTGTTGCCGATTGCGACACCCACACCGCACATGCACCATCCTCGTCCCCCGTCCCAACCAAAACGCTCACGTCCCCTCTCCCATCCCAGATCCATGGAAGCCCACCTCCGCCTCTCATCCCAACACTACCCCGTCCTCTCCTTCGGCACCGGCTCGCTAGTCCGCCTCCCCGGCCCGACCATCACACAGCCCAACGTCTACGCCTTCAACACGACCTCGTACGCCAGCATGCACGACGAGCTCGCCACCAAAGACGCGCGCCTCTACCGCGCCAACGGCCTGCTCGCCATGCTGGAGCGCAACCGGCAAGTGAAATGGGGCCCGGAGCGATGGCAGGACTGGGCCGTGGGGCGGCCGCGGCTGGAGCACGGCGCGGACCGGGGCAGCGCGGGCGTCGAGGCGGGCGTCGTCGACGTGGTGATTACGTGCGAGGAGCGGTGCTGGGATGCCGTGGTGGAGGATTTGCTGAATCGCGGGGCGCCGTTGAATAGGCCGGTGCATGTGATTAATGTCGATATTAAGGATAATCATGAGGAGGCGTTGGTGGGGGGGAGTGCGATTGTGGATTTGGCGGAGGGGTTGAATCGCGTGGCGAGGGAGGAGAGGGAGGGGGTGGGGAGTGAGGGGTGGGAGGGGGGGGGCGGGAGGGCGAGGGAGGGGTTCGATGAGAGGGTGCCGGAGGTCATTGCTGAGTGGCAAGTGAGGTGGCCGCATTTGCCGGCGTTGTGGACGCTGGCGTGGTTTTGAGGGCGGGGGGGGGATTTCTTTTAACAGCCAGGTGTCGTTTCGGAGCGATGGAGTCGGGGCACAGGGAGTTCACAACTGGTAGATGACGAAAGGCTGTATAGTTTGTAGTTTTTAGTAGTGTGGCGGCGGATGAGCCCTGCATGAATGGCAGAAAAAGGAACAACAGACGGTGAGGTCCACCCTTCTTCCCGTCTTCAGTACCTTTCCAGCCAGGGGGACTTCCTACTAGGCTTCTAGCCTAGAAGTCTATGCCGGATAAGAAACAAGGAAACGACCACAGCAAGGGAACGCTACATCTATAACGATGCCTCCTATACGGACGGATAGTACATCGCACAAACAAGGAGCCACGCCATTTTTAAAGGCTATGTACGGAAAGTCAACACACAATGAACCTACATGTAAACGATCGACGACAATAAACCAGTCTACTAAACTCCCCACAACCGGTCTTCTATCTCCTTCAAGAGGGAGCTTTACAAGAACTTTCCCATTTCCATGTGTATCGCAGTACCTCTCTTCACCGACCCGTCGTCATAGACAAGCCTTCAGCGGCCAGGCTCCGATTAGGCGCGGCGGCATGGAGGGCGGCAGAAACTGGGGTGCTGGACCTGGTGGGCGCCGCGCTCCGATTGTGCGCCATGTGTGCCTTGACGAGATGGCCGGCGGCCAAGGCACTATTGAGACTGAGTTCGCCGGCCAGGGTGGCGGCGGCGATGATGCGTGCGAGTTGGCGGGCGTTGGCGCCCGGACTGGTTGGGTGTGGGCCTTTGACGCCGAGGAGGTCGAGCATGGCCATCTGAGGTTCCAGGACGGTGCCGCCGCCAATGGTGCCGACTTCGATGCACGGCATGGAGACGCTGATTTGGAGATTGCCGTTTAGACTGGATCGTAGTGGTAAGCAAAAGGGAATTTAGATGGATGCTGAGAGGGAGGAGGGGAGGCATACTTCTTCATGATTGTGATGCAATTGGCGCTTTCCACCACCTGCGCAGGGTCTTGGCCCGTCGCGAGGAACATGGCGCTTACGATGTTCGCCGCATGAGCGTTGAAGCCTCCAATACTCCCGGCCATTGCGCTTCCGATCAGGTTCTTGCTCATGTTCAGCTCTACCAGTGCATTGACGTCGCTCTTCAACACGTTCCGCACGACGTCGCCAGGTATGATGGCTTCTGCCACCACGCTCTTGCCACGACCATCGATCCAATTGATTGCAGCAGGCTTCTTGTCGGTGCAAAAATTCCCTGAAACTGATATGATGGACATGTCGTCGAAGCCACATTTAGTCATCATGATATTCAAGGCATTTTCAACTCCTTTCGAGATCATGTTCATACCCATAGCGTCCCCTGTCGTCGCCTTGAACCTGATATATAGATATGTACCAGCCAGCGCCGTCTTCATTGACTGGAGTCGAGCGAACCGACTTTCCGAGTCGAAAGCTCTTTTCATCTCCCTTTGTCCTTCGTCGGAATCAAGCCAGACTTTAGCGGCACCTGCCCGCGCGAGTGTCTCGAAGCCTACACATGGTCCCCGAGTCATCCCGTCACCAGTCAGCACAGTGATGGCTCCTCCACCAGCATTGATGGCTTTACAACCACGGCTTGTGCTCGCTACAAGAACGCCCTCGGTAGTAGCCATAGGGAGAAAGTAGTTTTGACCGTCAATGACCAGTGGGCCGGCGACGCCAAGCGGCAAAGGCATGTACCCAATGACATTCTCACAGCACGCCCCATGCACGTTTTCATAATTGTAGTTCAGATACGGCAATCTGGAGTCCTCCAGAAGACTCGTTGTGTCTGAAGTTGCCACTGTCCTTGACAGAACCGATCTTCTAATCTTGACGGCTCTGGTCAACGATGCCAATCGAGTCATAACGTGCTGATCTTCCAATGTCTTCTCCAAAGCATAGCCGGGAATCTTGCCTCTCAAAGACAGCTCTATCAGTTCGTTGTCGTCTAGTCGCGGTGCTTTTTTGTCTCGCAACATTTGCTCGGCTTCTGCAGGAGTTCGTATCTCCTTGGTTTCTGAAACATTTGCAGCTCCTGGAGGCATAGACTCTGGTATGACGCCGTCAAGGCGACGATCGACGTGGGAAGAACCATTCACGTGGGCGAATTCTGGAGCAGTATGACGTTGAATAAGTCGATCAGCTTCCGATTGCTCGGTAACTGGCGGCTCCTTGATACTCCAGCGCGCGGCATTGAACAAGTAACCATTCAAAACAAGGCTCATGGTCAAGGCGACAATGATCCACTTGCTCAGTATTGGATCCTCCAAGCTCTTCAACACGCCCTCAATCACTCTTCCGCCAACAACATCCAAAAGCTGATCCGTATAGTCCACATCAGATAACGAAGCACCTGTAGCCTCTAGATCTGCATCACGAACAGACGGATATCCGAGCTCATATTTGATTGGTGGAAAGACGGTTACAACAGTGCTGGTCTGTCCTTTCTTGGCGGAGACGAGAAGGGCTTCGAGGCCATTGTCAGCTACCTTGAAAGGATCCACAGGGATGGGCGTCAGGACGTTAGAGAGCGCGGAGATGTCCGACAACGTGGTGTTTCGATTTCCGGTCCTGAAAGGTATGGTACAGAGGTTGAGCACATTGATAATGAGAAACCCGGACACCATAAGCACTTTGAATTTCGGTACGCTGCTGTCGCCAACCTTCTTACCAAACACGGCGGTTTCGGTATGTCCTGACTCACTTTTACCTTGGCCTTCGTTCAACTCGAATCTTGGCCACTCGTTGCTCAAAGCGACATTCTCCGCCACGCGGCGGCTCACTCCATCCTCCTCTAGCGCTTTTCTCAGGGTCACATGACGCTTGATGCGGTTGATTTCAAGCTTGACGGAGAGAATTGCCGTGTAAAAAGTGAAAAGAATTAGGCAGTCGAAGACAAGAATCCACGCAGCAAGGAAGCAAAACTGGCGCAATCCCCCTTGGATTCCCGAGGCTGCACCAGCGGCCAGGATTGCAATTTCAATACAGTAGTCCTTGACGATCTCAAACCCCTTTTCTTTGACCGCAGCTTGAACCGCGTCCTGAATAGTGATCGGTGCGTTCTCCCGACGGGCTCCGCTCACGGCTTTACTCTGCTGAACACCTTGACGTCGTGAATTCAAGGATGCAGAAAGGACCGCTTTTGTGAGGATGATGGGCTTCTCGAATCCGATAGTAACGACCAAGAAAGGTAGTCCTTCAGAGAGTAGAACCATGGTGATAGGCACACCAAGTTTGGTTGTCACGGTTAGGCCGAACAAGAATGCGAAGAGCGACGAGAACAGAACTGTAGTAGCGAGCCAGAAGTTCGATCCGAGTCGTCTCATGGAGAGAAAGAGGGAAACAAAGGTCAAATGCATAGAGAGATAGCCAAGTACCATGATGACAATATCGAGAGTCTCCGCATTCTGCAATGATCAGCTTCATCATCCATAACGGTTTCCCATCATGTTTATACAGGACGAACCTTTACTAGATCTAGAAATTCCGTCCATGCATTGGCAGCCCACCCTCGAAAAGTTCCATCGGTTCCGTGGCCCTTGCCTTTCCCGACTTTCGTGATCCATTTCTTCTCCCCGTAGTCTAGACCGGTGTTCTGCTCTTCCGTTTGAGCTCCTGGATTCGGAATTTCTTGAACCGCTGCCAAAAACTCAGGAGCCTCGCTGAACGGTACAGCAAAGACCAAAGTCGTATCTTGTGAGATCGGGGACAGTGGGTTGGACGTCGGCGGTAGGACTTGTACAGAGGAATTACTGGGTATGGGAACCGCCTCGACCGGTGGTGCGGTTCGTGGAGAGCTAGTTGACAGCGAGTCGGGAAATACAAAAGTCATTAATGCTATATGATTTGCGGCCTATGATGGGGGTGTCAGACACATTTGCGCCCTAGAGCCCCTCAACCATGATTCGGCGTCTGACGCACCTGATCTGCACTGTCCTGCCTGCCATTGTCCTCTATAGTCCATTTCCAGGCCGTATTCTCGCAGACCCTAAGCCGTCTACCTCCCTCGACCAGCGAGTTGAAGTCCGTAGGTGTCGATCCATGTCGCCCAAAAGCCTTTGTATCGAAAAAGCTTCCTTCCAACAAACCAATGTAGGTGGTACTTGCCAACAAGGCGACGAAGACTATCGTATGGATAGGATGTGTACAGGCTGGTCGTGAGATGGACTGAAGCACGGGTGTGATCTGCCTGTTGAGCCAGTTCGGGTTGGACGAGGTAGAACTCGTTTCAGAGGTTCGAAACCGTGCGGGCAGGAAAGACGCGCCAAGCATGGTTGCAGAGGAGTTCGACGTCGAAGATCTTCAACGAAACCTTATGACCGGGGATTGTAAAAGGTGTGACATTCGTTCGGCATGGCCACTGGATTGATCGAGCAACTACTATCGAAAGTGGATGGGCCCTTCAATGGCTTTTATCCGGTCCGGCTGACGTTTTGGCTGAAGTGTCAGCCTTATTAAAGTATACTGAAACCTGGGGCGATATGGTATCTTCCAGAGCAAGACTGAGAACTCACCAAGACACAGAGTTCGGCGAACAATTGCGCGTCCAAGAGCCTTGTTGTAACACTTTTGCTCGGCGCAGAATCGCACACACAGGCACTGATTTCGGCGCTCAGTACTCACCAGGTGTAGCAAGCCTTGGTAGTAATTGACCGCGCAAAGTAAAAGGAACTGGTACCTGACACTTGAGGCACCGACCAAATCGTCCAAAAAGATTTAAGGTGTCCAACTATCGACGCAGGTCAAGAAGGATCCCCTCAGTCTGAGGGTTCATCTCCTGGATAATACTTTCCGCTACCCGTAACAAGGCAGTTTTTGAGGGCACTTCTAATTGTAACTTAAAACTGTTCGGCCAATGACAGTGGCCGGATATAATCTTAGTCTCTTAGGTAGACCGCCCCTTTGACAGAATTTGGGGTACAGTGCCGGCGGAAATTCTGGGCCGCGCAGAATGCTCGCAAAAAAAAAAAAGAACACTTTTTTTTGAAAGCTCAAAATCCTTAAAACACATAAATACTGTAATTACTTCATAATCACAGTGTATACAGACATTCTGAGTATGCAGAATGATGAATTATATATAAATCTATTAAATCAGTAATTTTTAGATGTA
>JAABUJ010000381.1_pt1 | contig 90335 bp, 85 predicted proteins | sample 5559131 | NCBI WGS metagenome assembly JAABUJ01 (sample SAMN10711875, study PRJNA513366) | rock metagenome | isolation source: Antarctica rocks | place: Antarctica: Victoria Land, Mt New Zealand nord | collected 2016-01-07
TGGGCACCTGCCAGCGGCTCGGCCCAAACAGTCTTGCTCATTTCACCTCCGGGTCAGTGATGTCTCAGTGGACTCCTGCCAGCTGCTCGACCCGCACCCTGGCCAAGCCTGACCCTCCCATTAGGTGACGTCGGTGAGCGATGACCCGAGGTGGCGGATCATCTTGGTGCGCTGCGCCTCGCCGCCCGACAGCGTGCCCGACGGCCGGTCGAGTGAGAGGTAGCCCAGCCCGATCTCCACAAACGAGTCGAGAGTGTGTCCCAGCGAGGCCAGCAGCGGAGCAACTGACGGTTCACCCAGGGCCCGCACCCACCCGGCGAGATCGCTGATCTGCATCGCACACGCATCGGCGATGCTGATCCCCTTGATCTTCGACGATCGGGCGGCCTCGTTGAGCCGGGTGCCACCGCACTCGGGGCACGCGGTAAAGGTGACCGCCCGGTCCACGAACGCCCGAATGTGCGGCTGCATCGCCTCCTTGTCCTTGGAGAGCATCGACCTCTGGATCCGCGGGATCAGACCCTCGTAGGTCATGTTGATGCCCTCGATCTTCATCCTGGTCGGCTCGCGGTGCAGGAAGTCGTGCAGCTCCTTCTTGGTGTACTTGCGGATCGGCTTGTCTGGATCGAAGAAGCCCGACGAGCTGTAGAGCCGATAGTTCCAGCCACCCGCCTTGTAGCCGGGGATGGTGATCGCACCCTCGTTGAGCGACCTGGTTTCGTCGAAGAACTGGGTGGGGTCGATATCGGTAACCAAGCCCCGGCCTTCGCAGCGCGGACACATGCCGCCGGTGATGCTGAAGCTGCGACGCTCCCTCACGGTCTGTCCGGCGCGTTCTAGGGTGACCGCACCCGCTCCACTGATCGAGGCGACGTTGAAGGAGAATGCCTTGGGGGACCCGATGTGCGGCTGCCCGAGTCGGCTGAAGAGGATGCGCAGCATGGCGTTGGCGTCGGTGGCCGTGCCGACCGTGGAGCGGGCGTCACCACCCATCCGCTGCTGGTCGACGATGATCGCGGTCGTCAGCCCATCGAGCACGTCGACCTCGGGCCGCGCCAGCGTCGGCATGAAGCCCTGCACGAACGCGCTGTACGTCTCGTTGATCATCCGCTGCGACTCCGCGGCGATCGTGGCGAACACCAGCGAGCTCTTGCCCGAGCCGGAGACACCAGTGAACACTGTCAGCCGGCGCTTCGGGAGCTCGACGCTGACGTCCTTAAGGTTGTTCTCACGCGCTCCGTGCACCCGGATCAAATCGTGACTGTCGGCAACGTGCAGCGCAGGCGCCTGCGTGTGCGTCCTGGTGGCCATGCTCATCGTGTCTCCATCTGTTAGGTGGGCCGCCTTTGTGGTCTCCGTCGGCGTCGCCTGGCTCGATCTGGCCAGCTTCTGAGCAGTACGTCCGATTCTCCTTCGTGGGTTTGGCCCAGCCCCAGCCGAACGGTCCCGTGGTGGCAGCCAGGGTTCCTGCCGGTCGGGCCGTCCGTCGGCATGGCCATCAACAGCGCCTCGCCGTCCCAGTCGAAGGACAGCGGCCCAGGTACGGCGCACCGTCCGCCGAGGCACTCGACACCCAGACATCGATTGCCGTGGGTGAGCCGATGCTCGGTGTCGCAAAGGCGCTGATCGCGAGAGCGAGGTCGGCACTCACCGGTCCTGGAGCAGCCCGAAAATGTTGCCGTCAGGGTCGATGACGGAGGCCACCAGGCGACCGCCACCGACGTCGTGCGCGGGTTCCTTCACGGTGGCACCCGCGGCGGTCACCTCGGTCAGCTTGGCCTCGAGATCCGCCACGTGCCAGTAGGCCACCGGCGAGGTCATGCCCTGAGGTCCACCGCCCGGCAACAGCCCGATGTGTTGACCGGTGGCCTCGAAGCCGACATAGTAGGACTCGTCGGTCTGCGGCGGTACGCCGAGCAGGGCGGCGTACACCGCCTTGGCCGTCGCCAGGTCGGATACGGGATGCAGCACGGTCTTGATTCCCTGGGTGGAAGAGCCGGTCATAGGCACTCCTAAAATCGTGGGTCATATCGACCCGGTGTGTCTCGTCAGCATTATGACGACAGCGAACCAGAGGATGTGACCGTGAGCGACCGGGACCTGCTCGCCCAACGCCTCGAGACCCACCGGGACCACCTCCTGGCGGTCGCGCTCCGGATGCTGGGGTCGAGCCACGAGGCCGACGACGCCGTCCAGGAGGCGTGGCTACGGCTCAGCCGCGCCGACGCCGACGCCGTGGCCAACCTCGGCGGCTGGCTGACCACCGTGGTGGCCCGGGTTTGCCTGGACATGCTGCGCGCCCGGGCCACGAAGCGGGAGGTCCCGCCCGACGCGGCCCCCGGCCCGGTGGCCGTGACCTCCCCCGAGGACGAGGCGCTGCTCGCCGACTCGATCGGCCGGGCGCTCCTGGTGGTGCTGGACACCTTGGCGCCGGCCGAACGGCTGGTGTTCGTGCTGCACGACATGTTCGCGGTCCCGTTCAAGGAGATCGCTCCCATCGTGGGTCGGACGCCAAGTCGCCGCCCGGCAGCTGGCCAGCCGAGCCCGGCGGCGGGTGCAGTCGGGCCCGGCTATCCCCGACGCGTCCGCCGCGACCCAGCGCGAGGTGGTCGCCGCGTTCCTCGCTGCCTCGCGCCAGGGCGACTTCGCTGGGCTGCTGCGGCTGCTGGACCCGCACGTGGTGCTGCGGGCCGCCCGATCGTGGTCGGGTTCGGGGCGGCGGCCGAAGTGCGCGGGCCTGACGGGGTGGCCCAGACGTTCGCCGGCCGGGCCCAAGCCGCCAGGCTCACCCTGGTCGACGGCCTGGCCGGAGCGGTGTGGTCGGTCGGCGGCCGGTCCCGGGTGGTGTTCCGCTTCACCGTGCGCGGCGGCCGGGTGGTCAGCATCGAACTGCTCGGGGACTCCGAGACCCTCGACATCCTAGATCTGGAGCCGGTGCGGGAGTGAGCCTCAGCGGCTGCGCGCGGTCGGCAGAGCCTCGCTAATCGACCCCCGGTGCGCTGGCCTGTGACCGGGTACAAAGACGTCGTCAACCTTGACCTCCAGTTTGGGCCCCCATGGGGAGGCGACCACAACATGCAGCACATCACCGGCTCCGGCCTCGCCGTCCTGGCACCGCTGGTCCGGACGGCCTGGCGAGGCCGATTAGGAGCAATGGGACCCGGAGCAAGCGGCGCTCATGGCGCAGGAAGCTGATCGATGATTCGACGTGCGGCCGCATCTGGGTCTCCGGCGCACATTTCCAGTACTCCAACGACGTACCAGACCTTTCCGCCATCGGTTGGATCGATGTTGAGGATAGGACTCTCATAGTCCCAGACGTCACAGGACAGAGAGGCAGTCAATCCCGGTCGTCGTTCATCCAGGGCAGCCTGAACGAGACGGAGAACTCAGGCACAAATCTCGTCCCTGACAGCCCGCCGGGCGGGATCGCATTGGATGATCGCTGGCTCGGTGATGGTGTCACGCTCATACCGCTCCAGGAGCGGCAAAAGCGATTCGTCGGCGAGCCAGGTGGCGGCAGCGAACACCCACACATACTGGTCATCTTGAGCCAGTAGGTCGGCCACCAGAGACAGAGCTCGACGATCGTGGCGACGGGCGAGACCACAGATGCCCTCCACCCGGACATCCTCATAGGAATCGCCGACACGCGCCCAGAGGGCGTCACGTATCTCAGGGCCGTCAATCTCCATCTGACGGCCGAGGCCGAAAGTTGCCCAGTTACGGACCTCGGGATCACGGTCAGCGGTGAGGCGCAGCAGCGCTTCGACGCCCTTGTCGTTCGGATGGTCAGCCATGGCTGAGGTCAGTGCATGCGCCGTCTGGAACCGGACGTTCGAGTCAGGGTGAGCGGCCAGGCCTATCAGGATGGGAATGGCGATCGGGTCGGACGCGAAATGCAGGGCGCCGGCTACCGACCACAGCACATCCGGATCGCTCTCCCGACCGGCCAGCTCGACCAGCGCGGCCGCCACCGCCCGGCGCGGTTCGTCGCTGCCGTTGAAGACCGTTCCGAGAAGATCGCAGCCCGTGGCTCGGATCACTGGATCGCCCGAGCCGAGCATCTCGAGGCCCGTATCGATGGCGGCCGCGCCGGCTTCAGCAGCCTTACGAAGGGGCACCCAGACGGCCTCGTACTCGTCTGCGGATCGCAAGAGGCGGGACGCCGTGACGGCCTCGTCGATCAGCTCAGGCAGTGGGGTGGTCATGGTTTCATAATGCACCTGCACCTGTCATATCCTTTGACTGTAGGCCTCTGCGATGCTGTTGAGTAGTAGGGGGTAGTCGCCAGGAGTTGGCTTGGCCGGCCGGGGCCGGTGAGTCGCGGCTTCCAGCGGCGGGCCGGCGCCGGTGGCACCTGGTTCTCGGGCCGTGCTTAGCTTAGAAGTCATACTCTTCGTCGGGAGTCATTTGCGGTGTAGTCATCGGTTCCTCCGCTACGGAATAGTAGGGACTCGAGCGGCCTGGTGACAGCCGATGGGTCGGCATCGCTGTCCGTGGTCTTGCTCGGAGCTGGAGGCGAGCAGGTCTTGCCCGGGCTGAGCCGGCGACGGGACAGGTCCACTGAGCACCTGGTGGGTCCCGACGCGCTAGCGTCCGAGCCAGCGATGCAAGGACGGGTTTACCAACCGACACCGGGGGAAGGCCAGCCGTGGTCGATCGCCTACCACTCGGCTGATTGGGTCAGTGGAGCGCGGCGACGGTTCTCCAGGAGCGGCTTCCCCACCCTCAAGGAGGCCGAGGCCGCGCTGGCCCGCGCTGAGGCAGATGCTGAGGCTGGCGTCGACGCCGTCCGACCCGCTCAACGCAGCGTGGCCGACTTCCTGCGAGACGAATGGTTGCCAGCCGAGGCCAGCAAGGATCTCGACCCAGAGGTGCTCGAGCGGTACCGGTCGGCGGTCGAGCAGTGGATCGTGCCCCAAGTCGGGGCAGTGGAGCTGGCCCGGCTCACGCCCAAGACCATCCGCGGCCTCTACGACACCCTGGGAGTCTCGGGCGCGACCCAGGGGGCCGAGGACACGACCCAGGGGGGCGAGGGCGCTACGCAGGGTAGCGGGGACTCGCCGGGTGGCGAGGGCGCGGCCCAGGCCCCCGACCAATCGGCACCACCCAACGTCCAGCTCACGGCAGAGGTGCTGCGCAGGGCACTGGGACACGCCGTAACCGAGGGGCTGATCCCGCGCAATCCGGCCACCGTGGTGGACCCGGACGCGCCAGCGGCTGGCGCGTCGGACCCGGCAGCGGCTGGCGGGTCGGAAGACACACCCAATCGGTAACTGCCGAGGGGGCCATCCGGACGATTCGTCCAGATGATCGACGTCATTTTGCCCGTGCTGGACGAGGCCGAGGCTCTGCCCGGGGTACTGGCCCGGATGCCCGACGGCTATCGCCCCCTGGTGGTGGACAACGGGTCCAATGACGGGTCCGGCGCCTTGGCCCGCTCCCTGGGGGCGAGGGTGGTCGACCAACCGGTTCGGGGGTTCGGCGCCGCCTGTTGGGCGGGGCTGGAGGCTGCCGAGACAGAGGTCGTCTGCTTCATGGACGCCGACGGGTCGCTGGATCCCGGCGAGCTACCAGCAGTGGCCAACCCGGTGGTCGAGAGACGTCTCGATCTGTGCCTCGGGTGGCGCCGGCTGGCGCCCGGGTCGATGCCCTGGCCGGCCCAGCTGGGCAACCGGGTGGTGGCGGCCGAGCTGCGCCGGCGTACGGGATTGAAACTGAGGGACCTCGGGCCCATGCGGGCAGCTCGCCGGGCCGAGCTCGTCGGGCTGCGCCTCAGCGACCGGCGCAGTGGATGGCCGCTGGAGATGGTGCTGGCGGCGGCCAACGCCCACTGGCGGATCGGCGAGGTGACAGTCGGCTACCAGCGGCGGTCCGGGGGTCGCTCAAAGGTCACCGGCACAGTCCGGGGCACCTTGCGAGCGTCCCGGGACATGGCCAGATTGCTGAGCGAACACGTAGCGGCCACGTGACGGCGGAACGGACGGCCACGACCGCACACGACCACACATGGCGGACCGGATGGGCCGCCGGCCCAGCAACCGAGGCAGGAATGCCACCCCCGGTCAGCCCAGCAGGTGGGCCAGTGGCCCGGTATGGAGCTGATCGAGGATCTCCTTGACGCTGGCGTAGACGTGGAGGGCACCCGCCCCGGCCAACTCGGACTGGCTGAAACCCCCACTCTCCACCGCGACGCATCCCAGGCCAGCTGATCTGGCCGCCTCGATGTCCCAAACGCTGTCACCCACCACCAAGGCCCGGGCCGGATCGATCGATCCAGCCCGGAGGGCAACCTGGAGGACATCGGGATCGGGCTTGGACGCCTCGACATCGTCGGCGGTGGTCTGGGCGTCGATGGCGTCGGTGGCGTCCAGCAGCTCGACCATGGCCTCCACCTCGTCTCCGGGAGACGAGGTGGCCAACACCACCACCACCTCCTGGCGGTGCAGGGCCCGCAGCAGCTCGACGGCCCCCGGAAAGACGCGGGCATCCCCCATCAGCTCCTGGTACCGGTCGGCTCGGCACTCGGTCGCCCGCGGGCTGTCGTGACCGAGTAGTCGGGGCACCAACTGGTCACCGCCCATGCCCACCAGGCGATGGATGGCGTTCATCGGCGCCCACACACCGGCATCCTGCAGCGCTCTGGACCAGGCCAGGGTGTGCAGATAATTGGTGTCGACCAAGGTCCCGTCCAGGTCGAACAGCACTCCGGGGCGCCCGGTCATGGGCTGGTTGTGCCGGAGTCGGGTCCGTCACCAGGCCCCCGTCCCAAGGCCCGATCGCCAGGCTGGGCGGTGGGGGAGTCACCAGGACCGAGGAGCAGCTCCGACCCCGCTTCCAGGACGGGTGTCAGGCTGGTTGGCGATCCCGGATTGGCTCGCAGGACGGTGTCGGCATCGAGGATCCGGTAAGCATAGCCCTGCTCGGCCAGGAAACGCTGACGTCTGACCGCGAATTCCTGGTCGTTGGTGTCACGTGACACGACTGCGAAGAAGTGAGCCTGGCGGCCGTCAGCCTTGGGCCGCAGGATCCGGCCGAGCCGCTGAGCCTCCTCCTGGCGACTGCCAAAGGTGCCCGATACCTGCACGGCTACCGAGGCCTCGGGTAGGTCGATGGAGAAGTTGGCCACCTTGGACACGACCAGCACCGGCACCTCGCCTCGCCGGAACGCCTCGAAAAGGCGCTGACGCTCCTTCACCGGGGTCCGGCCCACCACCAGGGGTGCGCCCAGGGTGGCCGCCACCACCTCCAGCTGGTTGATGTACTGGCCAATCACCAGGGTGGGCTCGCCCCTGGCCAGCGCCGCTCGGCAGATGGCCTCCACCACCGCCAGCTTGGATCGGGCACAGGCACCCACCCGGTAGCGATCCTCGGCCTCGGCCACCGCGTAGGTCATTCGCTCCTCGTCGGTCAGGGTCACCCGGACCTCGGTGCACCGAGCCGGGGCGATCCAACCCTGGGCCTCGATGTCACGCCACGGCGCGTCGTAGCGCTTGGGGCCGATGAGGCTGAAGACGTCTCCCTCCCGGCCATCCTCCCGGACCAGGGTGGCAGTCAGGCCCAGGCGTCGTCGACTTTGTATGTCAGCAGTCATCCGAAACACCGGAGCGGGCAGCAGATGCACCTCGTCATAGACGACCAACCCCCAGTCCTCGGCTGAGAACAGCTCCATGTGGGGGTACAGACCGCCCCGGCGGGTGGTGAGGATCTGATAGGTGCTCACCGTGACCGGTCGGATCTCCTTGCGCAGACCGGAGTACTCGCCCACCTCCTCGTCGGTGAGGCTGGTCCGGGCCAGCAGCTCGGCCCGCCACTGGCGGGCGGCCACGGTGTTGGTCACCAGGATCAGAGTGCGAGCTCCGGTCCGGGCCATGGCGGCTGCTCCGACCAGCGTCTTGCCCGCTCCGCAGGGCAGCACCACCACCCCGCTGCCGGCAGCCATGAAGGCCTCGATCGCCTCCAGCTGGTACGGCCGCAGCTCGAAGCCACCACCGCCGCCCTGGCGCAGGGCCATCGGATGGGCCGCTCCCTCGACGTAACCAGCACGGTCCTCGGCCGGCCAGCCCACCTTGAGCAGGGCCTGCTTGAGCCGGCCCCTGCCCTCCCGGGGGACCGAGACCACCTCAGCGTCGATCCTGGGACCGACCAGGGGAACGACTGCCTTGGCCCGCAGGATCTCCTCCAGCACCGGTTGATCGGTGGTGCGCAGGACGAGCCCATGGACCGGGTCCACCTCCAGCACCAGGCGCCCGCAACGGGCCATGACATCGGCTACGTCCACCAGCAGGGCCTGGGGGACCGGGTAGCGAGACCACCGCAACAAGGCGTCGACCACCTGCTCGGCATCGTGGCCGGCGGCCCGGGCGTTCCACAATCCCAGTGGGGTGAGCCGATAGGTGTGCACATGCTCGGGCGACCGCTCCAGCTCGGCAAACGGGGCGATGGCCGCCCGGCAGGCCGGCGCGTCGGGATGATCGACCTCCAGCAGCAGGGTTCGATCGGACTGGATGATCAGGGGACCTTCGCTCACAGCACACGCTCCTCCTCGGCCGGGGTCAGCGTCCTGGCCCACACCATGCGATCCAGCGGCACGGTCACATTGTCCCAACGGGGCAGGCACGCCACCGTGACGTCGTGGGACTCGACCATGAGCGGCGCGGCAGTCACCTGGCTGAGCTGGCCGGTCGAATTGATGTAGGCCATTCGCACCAGCCACTCCTTGTCACCGGCCTGGTCCAACAGGTCTGCTACGGCATGGGGCCCTCGGGCAATCTCGGTGGGCCTCTGTACGTCTGTCCCATCCCGGCGCCGGTCGCTGCCGCTGGAGACCGTCTCGTCGTCAGGCGTCCCCAACAGCCCGGCTCGGGCCAGCATGGCCCGGAAATGGTCCATCGCCTCCTGGTCGTACTCGTCGTCGATCTCACCGTCGTCCATCTCGTCGTCGGGGATGGCGGTTGGGGCCGAGGAACTGGTGCGGTTGTGAGCCGCCGGCGAGCCTGGGGCCGGTCGGGGGGCCTGGCGCAGGGTGGCCACCATGGCGGCGAGGTCAGGAGCAGGCACGGAGTCGAGAGAAGGCACGGAGTCGACAGAAGGCATTGGCACCTGATGCTCCGCCAGGCTCTCACCAGCAGGCGAGCCGGGTGTTCGAAGAGGCTCGGAGCGGACCAGCAGCAGTGAACCGTCGGACTGCTCCTGGGCCGGGAGGTAACCGGCCGCCCTCAGCGTCTCGGTCACGGTGGCCGGGTCGGCGTCGCTCACCAGGACGGTGGGAGCCAACTGGCGCAGGCCCAGGCGGCTGGTGCGGCGGGCTCGCAGGACCTCGGCCAGCAATGACGGATCTGCGGACCGCAGGTAACAGGTGGCCCAACCCACCCGCACCCGCCCGTGACGGCGAGCCAGGTCGGCCACCAGGTAGGCCAGTGGCTGGGGCACTCCCTTGGTGGCGTGGGCTTCCAGGAAGGCCATCACGTCCTGGGCGCTGCGCCCGGCGTCAAAGGCCCGGCGCAGTGACCCGTCGCTGAAGCGGCAGACGGTGGCTCCTCCGCTGGACTCGAGATCGGCCAAGAGGGCCAACTCCTGGCGAACCGGTGCCGCCAGCTCGCCGGTGGCCATCGCGGTCAGGTCGGCCTGGAGCAGCACCTGGCTGGTCACCGCCGGGGCCCACCGGGCCACCGCATCAGCCGCATCCGGGAGCTGTCCGGCGGTCACCAGTCGTCCCGGTCCGCTCAACGACCCGAGAGCGCAGAGCCCAAGGAGCTCCGCTTCTTCTCGTACCCACCCGATGAGCCGATCGGGCGTGGCCGGTCCTCCGCCCCACTGGCCTGGGGCGTCCCACCACGCCCGTTGGCGCAGTGACGAGGACTCCCCGGAGTGACCCTCCTCCACTTGGGCCAGGGTGTGGAGCACCACCAGGCGACGGGGCACGGCCTCTGGCTCGAAGCGCTCCAGCAGCGCCGGGATGGGCTTGTCGTCCACCCCGATGGCGCCGGCCAGGCTCAGGTGCAGGTCAGCGTCGAGCCAGGCACCCACCAGGGCAGACCAGCGGTCCGCCACGGACAGTGTCAACCATTCGTCATAGGCGGGCCGAGGCAGGGCGACGTCCGGCACCTGGCTGTCGCCCGGCCTGCCGGCCCGGGCCCGAGCCCCGCCCGGCCTCCCGGCCCGTCCATCGGGTTGGGCATCCGGCATCGACATGGAGCACGAGGCAACCAGACCAGCCACTGCGGCCAACTCGATCAGGCGGGCGGCCTCGACCTCACTGCGGCCGGTGGCCCTGGCTGCCCGGCGGACCTCTCGCACACCGATGCCGCCTGCCTTGAGCAGCTTGGGAGGAGTGTCGCCCCACTCGTCGAGGATGGCCGCGACATCGCCCACCAGGCGAAGGGCCTGCTCGGCGGCCGCCCTTTCCACCGCCTCGGTCTCGACCACCGACACCGCCAACTCCGGGGGCGCCAGTGCCGGCTCCGCAAAGGGGCGCCCCCCGCGCAGGCCCAGAGCAACCTCCCGCGGCATCACCAGGGTGTCCCAGCTGAGCGGGACCACCAGGCCGCGATTGGCCAGCCAGCCCAGTGAAGTTCGATCGGACAGGTGGTAGTTGCCGTAGGGCGAGTACTCCACGGGCGTTCCGACGGCCAGCCGGCGAGCCAGGTCGGCCGCCTCGGGGGGCGCCTCATGCAACCGGCGCTCGACCAGGCTCGAGTCCGAGAAGGCCCTGATGATGCCGGCCAACGCCTCCCCTTTGGAGATTCGGGCCTTGGGTGCCCGGGTCTGGGGCACCCGGCCCTTGACCGGCCGACCCGAGTTCGGCTGAGCCTGGCAGGCCTGCAAGTCGGCGCCGAGCCGCTCGCCCAGGTTCAGGAGGGTGGCAACCGGCTGAGATTTGAGCACCGCCTCGGCTGGCGGCCCGAGGCCGGCTGGATAGCGCACCTGGGCCAGCACTGGCAACAGCCGCACCTGATCGCCCTGTCGGAACACCAAGGCCCTCTCCTCCAGCCTGACCAGCGGTCCCTCCAGCTGATGGGCGTCGACCGACGATCCCAGCAGGTCGGCCAGCCGGTCAGTGGTGGTTGGTTGCTCCAAGAGGCACAGGGCCTCGATCAAGTGGCAGCAACCCAGGTCCAGGTGGGAGACGCACGCCTGCACACTGGGCCCCGACGCTGCCCGGGCGCTCAGCTGGGCCAGGTCGCCGGGAGCCGGCTGAGCCAGGTCGGGCCTGGATCTGAGCAGGCGAACCAGTCGATCGTCGTCCCACTCGGCCAGGGCATCGGCCACCGAGAACTCGAGCTTGGCCGACTTCGAGGATTGCCCCGCCTCGGCGCGGTCGGCTGCCTGGCTACCTGGCTCGGACCGGGCCATCAGCACCTCCAGGGTGAATCCACGGCGGGCTTGACCATCCGACCCTAGCGGGGTCGGTCCGCCAGGTGTGGGACCTGTGCTCAGGGGCGTCCCCTAGACTCTGGGCGTGTCCGCCAGGTTCGACCGAGTCCTCACGGTCCCCAATGCCATCTCGGTGGGACGGCTGGGCTGCGTCCCGGTGTTCCTCTGGTTGCTCTTCAGGCGCCGTGACCGGGCCGCGGCGGCGTGGCTGCTGGCCGCCCTGGGCATTACCGACTGGGTGGACGGCTGGATCGCCCGTCGTTTCGACCAGGTCTCAGAGTTGGGCAAGGTCCTCGACCCGACCGCCGACCGCGTCCTGTTGGTAGTGGGAATTGCCGCCATCCTGGCCGACGGCTCCGCTCCGTTGTGGGTGGGGGAGGCGGTGATGGCCCGTGAGCTCCTGGTGGCCGGGACGGTTATCACCCTGGCTGGCCTGGGGGCGGACCGCATCGACGTCATCTGGGCCGGCAAGGCCGGGACCTTTGCGGTGATGATCGCCTTCCCGCTGTTCCTCATCGGCCACGCAGGTGTCTCCTGGCACCGTCAGGCCATCGCCGCGGCGTGGGTCTGGGCCCTGCCCGGCCTGGCCCTGTCCTGGTACTCGGTGGTCCGCTACATCCCGCTGGCCAAGAGCGCGCTGGCCAGCGGTCGGTTGCGGAGCGCCACATGAAGGCGGTGATCATGGCGGGAGGGGAGGGGACCCGCCTGCGGCCGCTCACCTCCAGGCAGCCCAAACCCATGATCCCCATCGTCAACCGGCCCATGATGGAGCACATCGTGCTCTTGCTCAAAGAGCACGGCTTCGACGACATCGTGGTGACGGTGGCCTTCCTGGCCAACGCCATACGGGCCTATTTTGGCGACGGTTCGGAGCTGGGGGTCAAGCTGTCCTACGCCACCGAGGACACTCCTCTGGGTACTGCCGGCTCGGTGCTCAATGCCGCCGACCAGCTGGATGAGCGCTTCCTGGTCATCTCCGGTGACGTGCTCACCGACATCGACCTGAGCGCTGTGTGGTCCTTCCACCAGGAGCGGGGGGCGATGGCCACCATAGCCCTGGCCGCCATGGAGGACCCGCTGGAGTTCGGCATCGTCATCACCGCCGAGGACGGCTCCATCGAGCGGTTCCTGGAGAAGCCCAACTGGGGACAGGTCTTCAGCGATACCGTCAATACCGGCATCTACGTGCTCGAGCCCGAGATTTTCGAGCACATCCCGGCTGGTCGCAGCGTGGACTTCTCCGGGGAGGTCTTCCCCGCCCTCCTGGCCGCCGGCAAGCCGCTGTATGGCTTCGTCGCCCAGGGCTACTGGGGAGACGTGGGCACGGTGGAGGGCTACAGCCGGGCCCACCTGGACGTCCTGGACTCCAAGGTGAAGGTGGCCATTCCCGGCTTTCGGGTGCGCAAGGATGTGTGGCTGGGCGAAGACGCCGAGGTGGACCCGTCGGCCCGGATCGAGGGACCGGTGCTGATCGGGGACCACTGCCGCATCGGTCCCGGCGCCCACCTGTCGCAGTACACCGTGCTGGGGGCCAACGTGCGGGTGGGGAGCAATTCCTTCCTGGAGCGGGCCATAGTCCACGACAACAGCTACCTGGGCCCAGCGGTGCGCCTCCGGGGGGCGGTGGTCGGACGCTCCTGCGATCTGCGGCGGGGGGCAGCCTGCGAGGACGGTGTGGTGCTGGGCGACGAGTGCTTCGTCGGGGAGCACGCCCTCATCAACCCGGGCGTCAAGGTTTACCCGTCCAAGGAGGTGGAGGCCGGGGCGGTGGTCAACACCTCCATCGTGTGGGAGTCAAGGGGCGCTCGTCAGCTCTTCGGCCCCCTCGGCGTGGCCGGCCTAGCCAACGTGGACGTGACCCCCGAGCTGGTGGTGCGGGTGGCCATGGCCTACGCCACCACCCTGCCGAAGGGCTCCACGGTGACTGCCTCGCGCGATCCCAGCCGGGCCGCCCGGGTTCTCAAACGAGCGGTGGTGGTGGGCCTCAACGCCGCCGGGACCAACGTCGACGACCTGCAGGCGGCCACCGTCCCGGTCACCCGCTTCCAGGTCCGCAGTGGGTCGGGACAGGGGGGGATCACCGTCGGACTGGCCCCCGGAGATCCGCAGTCAGTGGTGATCCGCTTCCTCGACAAGTTCGGCATCGACCTGGACGAGGGGGCACAGCGCAAGATCGAGCGGTCGTTCGCCCGGGAGGACTTTCGCCGGGCCTTGGCCGGTGAGATCGGCGACATCGGCTTCCCGCCCCGGGCCTACGAGCAGTACACCGCAGCCATGATGGCCAGCATCGACCTGAGCGCGGTGCGTCGGGCCCGCTTCAAGGTGGTGCTGGATTACGCCTACGGACCGGCCAGCTTCGTGATGCCCAACGTGTTGGCCAAGCTGGGGGCCGAGGTGCTCACCGTCAATCCCTATGCCTCGACCTCCGAGGCCATCGGCTTCGAGCTGGGAAGCCATGCTGACCGGGTGGGGGAGCTGGTCAGAGCGTCTGGCGCCCACCTCGGGGCGGTCATCGACCCCGACGCCGAGCGCCTGTGCCTGGTGGACGACACCGGCCACGTGCTCACTGACGACGAGTCCCTGCTGGCCCTGCTGACCCTGGTGGTGGACACCACCGCCGACGCCACCGTGGCCCTGCCGGTGGCTGCCAGCCAGGCCGCCGAGACCATCTGCGCCAGCGCCGGGGCCCACATCGTTTGGACCAAGCTGTCGGCCGCCCACCTCATGGAGGTGGCGTCCCGGGACGGTGTCACCTTCGCCGCCAGCCGCGACGGTGGCTTCGTGTTCCCGGTGTTTTTGCCCGCCTACGATGCGGCCGCCACCCTGGTCAACCTGATGGCCCTCATGGCCGGCACCGGGTTGCGCCTGTCCAAGCTGGTGGCCCAGCTGCCCAAGGTCCACATTGCCCGCCAGGATGTCCCCACCCCCTGGGAGCACAAGGGGTTGGTGATGCGCACGCTGGTGGAGGCCATGTCCGACAAGGAGCTGACCCTGGTGGACGGGGTCAAGGTGATCGAGGACGACGGTTGGGCCCTGGTGCTCCCCGATCCGGTCGAGCCAGTCAGCCACGTCTGGGCGGAGGCCGCGTCCGAGGCCGAGGCCGAGGCCCGGGTGACCGACTACGCCGACCGCCTGCGCCAGCTCTTGAGCTGATCCAGCGCGACACTCATTCGCGAAATAGGCCTCCTACCGCCCACGTCCTCCGGCCACTCTGGGATGACCGGTGTCACTCGGCTGACCGGTGTCAGTCCGCAAGGGGTCGGTAGAGCGAGGACCGCCCGGCGCTCCATGTCCCCAGGAGGTGGCGGGAGAAGCGCTCCTCGGTGGCCATGATGGCCCGCGCCCCGAAGGCAATGTCGCCCGAGATGGCCGGCTCGGCCCTGGCCAGCCCACCGGCGAGGATTTCTCGGGCCAGCACCTGGTGCACGGCGTCGGCGGTGACATGGATGTCGTAGAAGCGAGTGGCCTCAGGGCCCAGGCCCAGCCGGCGCAGTCCGTTGCCATAGGCGGTGTTGGGTCCCACCGAGGCCATCTCGAAGATGGCCAGGTGGCCCACCAGCGCTCCCCGCCAGCGCCGGTGCAGCCCCAGCAGCGAGATCAGGTTGACGGTGGTGAGCGTCACTGCCGGTATGTGCTCCAGGTAGGCCCCGTACTCGGCATCCAGGTCGAGGGCCAAGAGCGTCTCGGCGAACAGCGACGAGTGCATCTCGACCGGTTCGCCCCGGCCGTACTCGTCGCACTGGATGGCGACCAGGGCGGCCTTGGGCGGCCCGCTCAGGCGCGGCAGGGCCCAGCTGTGGGGATCAGCCTCCTTGAGCTGATAGGCCGAGCGGTGCACGGCGAACTCCCGGAACTGAGCGATGGTCCCCGTGCTTGCGAGGTAACCCGAGAGGGACGGGCCGCTTCCCAGTGCGAGGAGGTCATCCAGGTACTCCTCGACGTCGGCACACGGGGCGGGCGGCCCCACCTCGTCGAACAGGGCTTCGATGAAGCGATCTTCGAGCGAGCGGCGCACCGCCAGCAGTGAAGGCTCCCACTCCCAATTGACGTCGACGCCCGCCCATCCCCGGTAGTGCAGCTCGTAGCAGAGGTAGAGGGCCAGAGCGGCATCGTCCCCCAAGAGGGGATCATCGGTCGACGCCGGGCCTGGACCGAGGTGGTGGGGAGGGCGCCGCAGGGAGTCGAGCAGGAATGTGCTGACTTCGCCCCTTGGTCTGGGAAGGGAAGGCTCCGCGTCGACCAGCGACGGACGCGACGAACCGACGCTGGTGAGCGACATGGAGTGATCTTACCCAGTTGGCCGGCCCCACTGCTCCCGCTCCAGCTCGACGGTTGGTGGGGACCCAAGGTCTGAGGTTAGATGGGTGATGCCCCTTGACTCCTCATCACCTGACGACTCCGGCGCCGCCGCTTACGGTGCCCGGATCGCCGACGACTACGACGCCATCTACGGCGGCCTGTTCGACACCGAGGGCGCGGTCGCTCGCCTGGCCGAGTTGGCTGGTCCAGGGCCCGTCGTGGAGCTCGGCGTGGGCACCGGCAGGGTGGCCATCCCGTTGGCCGAGCGGGGCTTCGAGGTTCACGGCATCGACGGCTCCGCCACCATGTTGGAGCTGCTGGCGGCCAAGCCAGGCGGCAGCCAGGTCCATGTGGCGTGTGGCGACTTCGGCTCGGCTGAAATGGTCGGCGACTGCTCCCTGATCTTCATCCTGGTGAACACCATCTACGCCCTGGCCGATCAGGAGACCCAGATCCGCTGCTTTGCCAATGTCGCTCGTCACCTCGCCACTGGGGGCCGCTTCGTGATCGAGGCCTGGGTTCCCGACCTGCCGCGGGGAGACCAACCGCGGGTCCGACCCCGCCGACTGGCCGCCGGTCTGGCCGGCCTGGTGATCGAGCACAACGACCCAGTAGCCCAGACCCTGGCCACCACCCAGATCGTGCTGGCCGATGGCGCCAGAGTGAGGACCTTTCCCGTCGTGCACCGTTACGCCTGGCCGACCGAGCTCGATCTGATGGCTCGCCTGGCCGGCCTGTCACTGGAGCATCGGTGGAGCGATTGGCAGCGCACGCCGTTTGACGCTCGCAGCTGCGATCACGTCTCGATCTGGCGCAAGCCCTAGTCCGGTGGCACGGACCGAATCGGGTTCGCAGCCGCCTCAGAGCCCCCGAGAGTGGCCGGGGGACTCAGAGCGGAAGCGGCTCCTTTAGCGAGGCAATGACCCAGTCGGCTCCTCCCGCCCGGAGCTGGTCGGCGTCGAAGTTGTGGCTGGCCACACCCACACAGGCCATGTCCGCCGCGTGGGCCCCCTCCACGTCATGAGGAGTGTCGCCCACCACCATGCACTGGTTGGCGGCCAGGGGCTCTCCGTAGACCACGGCCGCCCGGCGCAGGGCGGTACGGGTTAGCTCGCCCCGGTCGGTGGAGTCCGAGCCGTAGCCCCCGAACGAGAAGTACCGGTTGAGCCTGGCCCGGTGCAGCTTGACGTGGGCCGCGGCCTCGACGTTCCCGGTTACCAGGCCCAGCAGGTATCCCCTCTCGATCAGCCCAGGCAGCAATTCCTCGACGCCATCCAGCACCCGGTAACCCTCGGACTCGGCCACCGCGGCATGCAGATAGTGCAGGCGTCGCTCCAACAGCTTGGTGAACTCGGCCCGGGTGGGCTCCCGGTGAAGGACGGCCTGGAAGGTCCGCCGGCCCACATCGGGGTCGGTCATGCCGGTGTCGGTGAACTCCCCGATGTCGGCCGGGATGCCGTACAGCTCGTCGAAGGCCAGGCGCCAAGAGGTGGCTCCCGCCCCCCCGGTGATGATGAGGGTCCCGTCGATGTCGAACAGGATGGCGATGTGCTCAGCTGGCATGGGCAGCCTCCCCGGTATCGTGCCGTGGCAGCCCGGCGCCCGGGCGTTGGCCTGTGCTCGGCAGGCTACGACCTCTTGAGGGCAGCCGCGAGCACCAGGAGCTTCTCGATCTGCTCATCCTGGGCTTCGAGATGGGCCTGGATCTCAAGCGTCGTGTGCAGGACCGCGTCGGCATCCTGGTACGTCGCCTCCGACCGCTTGTCGGCCGCCGCGCTCTGCACATTCTGGCCGACGATGATCACCGAGAGCAGGACCAGCTGGAGGAAGATGGTGGATACCCACAGCGTGTAGTGCGTCATGTTTCCCCCGAGGAGCCCGGGGAAGCCGGTGGTGGCAATGAGGGCAAAGGCATAGGCGCACCACATGGTGCCGACCACGCTGGTGATCCTCACCGCCAGTGCCGCGTTGAACCGGCCTAAGCGGCCGGTGGTGGCAGTTGATCGGCGACCTTGATGGGTTGCTGGTGTCTGCGTGCTTCGATATGGGGATGCACGACGTGGGTGAAGATCTTGGACATGGGACAAGGATGGCACCACCCGGTCGAGCCTCACCCGAGCCCCAGGTGATCGCCACCCTGGTTGGCATATACCTGAGCCCACAGGCCACCGGCCTGCCCCGCTCCGTCGACTGGGCTCGTGGCGTGCCCGGTCGGGGGCTGGAGGGCGACCGTTACTTCGCCGGCAGGGGGACGTGGTCACACCAGCGGCGGCTGTGGAGCGACCTCACCCTCATCGAGTCCGAGGCGATCGAGGAGGCAGCCCTCCACGGGCTGGGCATCGACCCTGGCGAGGCCCGGCGCAACCTGGTCACCTCCGGTGCCCGCCTGGTGGACCTGATTGGCTGCCGGGTGCGAATTGGCGATGTCGAGATCGAGGGTGAGCGACCCTGTCATCCCTGCGGCCACCTTGACCGGCTCACCGGGCGACCGGCCAAGGCCGCCCTGGCCGGTCGCGGCGGCCTGCGGGCCAGGATCTGCGCAGGGGGCATCTTGCGAGCCGGCGACCCTCTGGTCCTCCTGTGAGTGTCATGGCGGCTTCCCCGAGGGGCCAGGTCGTGCTATTCCGCCACGGGGAGACAGATTGGAGCCGGGCCGGTCTCCATACCGGGCGCACCGACATCGGTTTGAACGATGCCGGTCGGCGCCAGGCCATGGCGTTGCGCGAGCGCCTGGCCGGCCTGCGCTTCGCCAGAGTGCTCACCAGCCCTCTATCCCGGGCCACCGAGACCTGCGAGCTGGCCGGTCTGGCTGACCAGGCCGAGACGCTCGATGACCTCCAGGAGTGGGACTACGGAGCCTACGAGGGCCTGACCAGCCGCCAGGTACGGGCGGGGCGACCGCACTGGTCACTTTGGGCGGACGGGGTACCTGAGGGTGAGACGCTGGCCGAGGTCAGTGCCCGAGCGGATCGGGTCACAGCGCTGGTCCGGGGCGCCGGCGCTGCTCCTGCCGGCGATGTGGCGATGTTCGCCCACGGCCACCTGCTGCGAGTGCTGGCTGCTCGCTGGCTGGGTCTCGATCCAACTGCCGGCCGCTACCTGTCGCTGTACGCCGGGTCGCTCAGCACTTTGGGCTGGGAGCACGCCCAGCCGGTGGTGGTCACCTGGAACGACGTGGCTCACCTCATCCCCGGCCGGTCGGGGTTCAGGCCTCCGGGCTGACGGTTGACCGGCCGGCGAGGAGGTATGGCTACACCATCCAGATGGCTTCGGGGCCCACTCCAGGGTGCTGGGGTGGCCATCACCCGGTCGGCCAGGTGGTAGGCGATGGCCTCGTAGTTGACTCGCCAGCCCCGAAAATGGGGCCATGCCTCCTCGGGCCCCCGCTCCATGGCGAAGCCGCTGGCGCCCAGGCGGTCCAGTGCCTCGACGAACTCCTCGTAGGAGAGGCGGATGGGCTGATCCGGGTCGGGGTCGGGGTCGGGGTCCAGGTCCAGGGCGGCGGAGATGCTGCGCAGGCAGCTGAACCCCATGCGCAGGCACAGGCGGGCGTCCGAGGGAGCGGCCTGCGGGCTCACCGCCAGGTAGATGGCCGCCGAGTCGAGCACGGCCAGCAGGCTCACCACCCAGGAGTAGTAGGCCTTGGGTGAGCGAAAGTACAACAGCACCGGATAGGTCGTGTGGCTCTCGGAGACCTCCGCCGCCCAACGCTCCCAGTCGGCATAGAAGGCCGGCAGCTTGTCCACGATCCCCACCAACTGGTGGCGGACCAGGATCTCCGGCCCCCAGGCCGGGACGCCGGCCCGGCTCTCCATCATGGTCACCAGGGCCTCCCTCCGGTTGAAGGCGCCGTACAGGGTGGGCAGGTAGCCGATCTGGAGGGCCACCACCCCCAACCCGGTGCCGGCCGCCAGATAGTCCACCACCGAGAGGCCGCCATGCCCACCGGCAAAGCCGAGGGTGAAGACCGAGGATCCCCCCTCCCGCAGGGCCTCACCGAAGGAGCTGGTGAACGGCCACAGCACCAGGGCGTAGCCGACGATGGCCCGTACCAGCCAGGAGGCCAGCAGCACCAGCAGGGCCAGGGGAGCGGCCCCCGACAGGAGCCGGTCCTTGCCCTCGAAGCTGGACGACCATCGACTGGCGGCCACGAATGCCCGCCACGTCAGGCGAATGGTCCGGGCCGACCGCCCCCGCCCGGGCGCCCGGGGAAGCACCAGGCTGCGAAACACGTCGGCCAGGGTGACCCCGATCACGACCAACCCCACGGTGAAACCGACCCATCGCACAACGGTCACTCAGATCCGACCGCCGTCAGGTCCTGACCGGGCTGGCTGCCCCCTGGGAGCGGGCGACCATGTCGGCCAGAGTGAAGGAGCTCAGATGGGTGCGCATGTGCTCGGCCATCTCGGACCATACCGCCAACAGGATGCACTGGCCCTCGTGGTCGCAGGCCCCGTCCTGGTGAGGCCGGCCGAAGTCGCCGGCCACGATAGGACCGTCGACCGCGCTGACGATCTCTGACAGGGTGATCTCCCGGGGCGGCCGGGCCAGCACGTAGCCTCCGCCCACGCCTCGCTTGGAACGGACCAGTCCGGCCCCTTTGAGGGCCAGCAGGATTTGCTCCAGGTAGGGCTGGGGCAGCCCGGTGCGCTCGGCAATGTCCCTCACTGACGTGGGTCCGGTCCCTCCGCCGTGAAGGGCCAGGGAGAGCAGTGCCCGGCTGGCGTAGTCACCCCTCGTCGAGACCTTCACGGCCCCATGGTACGGCCACACTGCTCCAGAGGAGCAACCGCGCCAGGCTCGGGGTCAACCGCGCCAGGCTCGGGGATAATCGCGTCAGCCTCGGGGGATACAGTCGTCGGGGTGCCCGCTGCCCTCACGGTCGATTACCCGACGCCAGTCCTCCCCGATTACGGGGGCGCCTGTTTGTCCGGGTTGATCCCTGCCCTGCTGGGACGCAACGACTCTGTGACGACCTGGTTGCCCGAGGCGGCCCGCACGGCCAGCCAGGTGGTCCTGCTGGTCCTGGACGGCCTGGGGTGGGACCAACTGACTGACCACTGGGCCCTGGCTCCCAACCTGGCGGCACTGAGCGGCGGTCCAATCACCTCGGTGACTCCCACCACCACTGCCACCGCCCTCACCTCCATCACCACTGGCCTGGTGCCGGCCGCCCACGGGGTGGTGGGCTACCGGGTCCGGGTGGTCGGGGACCAGGTGATGAACGTGCTCAAGTGGCGTACGGCGGCCGGAGATGCCAAGGAATCCGTCCCCCCGGCCGAGTTCCAGCCCAGGCACGCCTTTTGCGGTACCGGAGCGTCGGCAGTGACTCGCAGCGAGTTCGCCGAGACCGGCTTCACCATTGCCCATCTGGGCGGGGCCAAGCTGCGGGGCTGGAGAATGGCGTCCACTCTGGCCGTCGAGGTGGGACGGGCGCTGAGGGCCGGGGAGCCGCTGGTGTACGCCTATTACGACGGCATGGACAAGGTGGCCCACGAATGGGGATTGACCGAGCACTACGACGCTGAGCTGGTAGCCACCGATCGCCTGATCGGCGATGTCCTGGGCGCCCTGCCAGCGGGCGCCGCGCTGGTGGTCACCTCCGACCACGGCCAGGTGTCGGTGGGCGACGCCGCGGTAGTGGTCGATCCCGAGCTCATGGCGGACGTCCAGATGCTCTCCGGTGAGGGCAGATTTCGCTGGCTGCACGCCCGGCCCGGGGCACTGGACCGCCTGGTAGAGCGGGCCCGGGACGCCTATGAGGATGTGGCCTGGGTGGTCACACGCCAGACGATGGTGGCCGATGGTTGGTTCGGCGGTCCCCTCACGCCTGGCGTGGAGGAGCGGCTGGGCGACGTGGCCCTGGTGCCTCATGCGCCGATCGCCTTTGACGACCCGGCCGACACCGGCGAGATCCGCCTGATCAGCCGGCACGGCTCGTTGACTGCTGCCGAGATGCGCATCCCCTTGTTGGCCTGGCAGGCATGAGACCGCCCCAAACGGGGCAAGATGAGCAGATGACGTCAGACACATCCGATCACCGGGTCATCGTCGTGCCCCCCGCCGAGGGCGGAGAGGGCCAGGAGGTCGCCTCGGGGGAGTCCATCGAGCACCCGGCCAAGGTGCTGCGCATTGGCTCCATGACCAAGCAGCTGCTCGAAGAGGTACGCCAGGCTCCGCTGGACGAGGCCAGCCGGTCCAGGCTGCGGGAGATCTACGAGACCTCGGTCCGGGAGCTGACCAGCGGGCTCTCCCCCGATCTGGCGGCCGAGCTGGACCGGGTGGCCCTGCCCTTCGACAGTGCCACGCCCAGCGAGGCCGAGCTGAGAGTGGCTCAGGCACAGCTGGTGGGCTGGCTGGAAGGGCTGTTCCACGGCATCCAGGCCGCGCTGTTCTCTCAGCAGGCGAGTGCCCGCAACCAGCTCGAGGAGATGCGACGTCGAGGTCTGCCGGCAGGCGACGAGCAGGCCCGACCCGGCAACTACCTGTAGCCGTCCCGAATAAGTCCCACAAGGAGGAACTGATGTTCAAACAACTTATCGCCCGCGACATTGTCCTGGCCCCTCTGGTCACCCGCCCCGCTCGCATAGCCATGGCCCCCATCTTCATCGTCGGCGGGATGGACGCACTCATCGCCCCCGGGCCCAAGTCGGCCAAGGTGGAGGCGGCGGGCCTCCCCCGGGCCACGCTGGCCACTCGGGCCAACGGCGCGGCCATGATGGTGGGGGGAGTGGCCCTGGCCGTCGGGCCCTGGCCGAGGCTGGCGGCCGCCGGCTTGATGGCCTCGCTGGTGCCCACCACCGCCGTGGGCCATGCCTTCTGGGCCGAGGACACCTCCCAGGGCCGCCAGGCTCAGCTCTTGCAGTTCTGCAAGAACCTGAGCATGTTGGGTGGCCTTCTCCTGGCTCTTCGCTGACCCGCCTCCCCCGAATCCCTGGCGAGAGCAACCGGACCGCCCGGCGGTGCGCCGCGGTGTAAGGTCCTAACCACACCTGTGGGATTCGTCCACAGGCTGTGGACGACTTCCGCAGTCTGTGGGCTCGGGCACGAGGGGAGAGCCGAGTGGGTGGCGCTACGGCCAAGGGTGCCAGCAACGGGCATGGCTCGTTTGCCCACCTGCACACTCATACCGAGTTCTCCATGCTCGACGGAGCGGCCCGGGTGACCGATGCGGTGGCCGCCGCGGTGGCCGACGGACAACCTGCCCTCGGCATTACCGACCACGGCAACATGTACGGGGTCCTCGACTTCTACAAGGAATGCCGGGCGCAGGGTGTCACCCCTGTCATCGGGATGGAGGCCTACATGGCCGCCGAGTCTCGTCATGAGCGGCCGACGCCTCGGGGCCGGGTGGACGACATGGGCGGCGAGGTCGAGGGTGGTCGCAAGCTCTGGTACCACCTGACCTTGTTGGCCGAGACCAACGAGGGGTACCGCAACCTGATGCGCCTGGCCAGCCTGGCCTACCTGGAGGGCTACCACCGCAAGCCACGCCTGGACTGGGAGCTGTTGGAGGCACACCACCAGGGCATCATCGCCACCACCGGCTGCCTGGGCGGTGTAGTCCCCCAGGCCCTGGTGCACGACGACCAACCGCGGGCCAAGTCCCTGGCTGGGCGCCTTCAGGACATCTTCGGTCCCGAGAACCTCTTCGTCGAGCTCCAGGACCACGGCTTGGCCGACCAGCGCCGGATCAACCCCCTCTTGGTGGGCATGGCCCGGGACCTGGGTGCCCCCCTGCTGGCCACCAATGACAGCCATTACACCCATCGCGCCGACCACGTGGCTCACGACGCCTTGCTGTGCGTCCAGACCGGCTCCACCATCGACGACCCCAGGCGCTTCAAGTTCGAGGGTGAGGAGCACTACCTCAAGACGGCGGACGAGATGCGGGCGCTGTTCGCCGAGGTCCCCGAGGCGTGTGACAACACTCTGTGGGTGGCCGAGCGGGCGGCGGTGGAGATCGAGCTGGGCAAGCCCAAGCTGCCCGAGTTCCCAGTGCCCGACGCCTTCCAGTCCGCCACCGGCTCCTATGAGGAGGCCGCGGCCGCCTATCTGCGCCACCTCACCCTGGAAGGAGCAAGCCAGCGCTATGGGCCCAAACCGACCACCGTGGTGAGAGAGCGCCTCGACTTCGAGCTGGGTGTCATCGCCGACATGGGATTCTCGGCCTACTTCCTCATTGTCTGGGATCTGATCCGCCACGCACGCCAATCGGGGATCCGGGTGGGGCCGGGCCGAGGATCGGCCGCCGGGTGCTGCGTGGCCTATTGCCTACGGATAGTGGACATCGATCCCATCCGCCACGATTTGCTCTTCGAGCGTTTCTTGAACCCCGGGCGGCTCCAGATGCCCGACATCGACATGGACTTCGACGAGCGCTACCGGGGCGAGATGATCCGCTATGCAACGGCGCGCTACGGCTGGGACCACGTGGCCCAGATCGTCACCTTCTCCACCATCAAGGCGCGGGCCGCGGTACGCGACGCGGCCCGCGTGCTGGGCTACCCGTACGGGCTGGGGGACCGCATAGCCAAGGCCATGCCACCCCTGGTCATGGGCCGCGACACGTCCCTGTCAGCCTGCTTCGAGGTGGCCGAGGGCTCCGAGGATGGCTACCGGGCGGCGTCTGATCTGCGGGCCATGTATGACACCGACCCCGAGGCCCACCGGGTGATCGACGTGGCTCGGGGACTGGAGGGCCTTCGCCGCCAGGACAGCATCCATGCCGCCGCGGTGGTCATCACCCAAGAGCCACTGATGGAGCACCTGCCCATCCAGCGCAAGCCCGAGTCAGGCATGGCTCCCGAGGACGCTCCCATCGTCACCCAGTACGAGATGCACGGGGTGGAGGAGCTGGGCCTGCTCAAGATGGACTTCCTGGGCCTGCGCAATCTGAGCGTCATCGAGCGAGCCCTCGACGTGATCCAGGCGACCACCGGTGAGCGGCCGGACATCGACTCCATCCCGCTCGACGACGAGAAGACCTTCGCCATGCTCAAACGGGGTGACTCGATGGGTGTGTTCCAGTTGGAGGGAAGGCCCATGAGGGCCACCATGCGCTCTCTCGCCCCGTCCTGCTTCGACGACGTGGCTGCCCTGGTCGCCCTCTACCGGCCCGGTCCCATGGCCGCCAACATGCACAACGAGTACCCCGAGCGCAAGAACGGGCGGCGTCCGGTCACCTACCTCCATCCCGACCTGGAGCCCTTGCTCGGCGACACCTATGGGCTGATGCTCTATCAGGAGTCGGTCATGCGGGTCGCCCAGCGCTTTGCCGGCTACAGCCTGGCCGAGGCCGACAACCTGCGAAAGGCATGTGGCAAGAAGAACCGGATCCTCATCGCCGCCGAGCGGGCCAAGTTCGTAGCCGGCTGCGACCACGCCGGCTACGGCACGGAGCTGGGCACCGTGCTCTTCGACATCATCGAGCCCTTTGCCGACTACGCCTTCAACAAGAGCCACTCCTACGGGTACGGCCTGGTCGCCTATCAGACTGCCTGGCTCAAGGCCAATCATCCGGTCGAGTACCTGGCCGCCCTGCTCACCAGCGTCAAGGACGACAAGGACAAGACGGCCGCCTACCTCTCCGAGTGCCGGGCCCTGGGCATCACCGTGCTGGTCCCCGACGCCAACCTGTCGGTCGCCGAGTTCACCGCCCGACCGGGAGAGGACGGGGAGGGCGCGTCCATCCCGTTCGGGTTGGCGACGGTGCGCAACGTGGGCGAGAGCCTGGTGCGCCTGATCGTGGCCGAGCGGGATGGGGGTGGCCCATTTCGCAGCTTCTGGGACTTTTGCGAGCGGGTCGACTATGGGGTGCTCAACAAGCGGACCATGGAATCCCTCATCAAGGCGGGCGCCTTTGACTCGTTGGGTCACCCCCGCTTGGGGCTGTGCCTGGTCCTCGATCAGGTGATCGACGCCACCGTGGCCCGCCGGCGCAAGAGTGACATGGGCATCATGAGCCTGTTCTCGTTCAGCGAGGATCCAGAGGGGGCAGGTGACGAGGGCGGGGCAAAGCCCAATTTCGACGACATACGAGTTCCCGTGCCCGAGGTGGAGTTCGACAAGGCTCAGTTGCTGGCCTTCGAGAAAGAGATGCTCGGCCTCTATGTGAGCGACCACCCGCTCCTCGGCGCCGGCGCCGCCCTGCGCCGGCACACCGAATGCTCGATAGCCGAGCTGCGGGAGGCGAGCCCCGGGGAGGGGAGGCGGGATGGCGAGGTGAGGGTGGTCGGTGGCGTGGTCACCGCCCTGACCCGCAAGCACACCAAGAAGGGCGATCTCATGGCCACCTTCACCCTGGAGGATCTGGAGAGCCAGATCGAGGTGTTCGTCTTTCCCCGGGTCATGCAGAGCTGCGGTGAGCTGCTGACCGATGACGCCATCGTGTGCGTGAAGGCCCGCCTTGACGCCCGGGAGGACCCTCCCAAGCTGGTGGCGCTGGATCTTACGCTACCTGACCTCACCGAACCCGGGAGCAAACCGCTGGGAGTGCGAATACCGCCGGGATGCACTGACTCGACGGTCGATCGGCTCAAGGCCATCCTGATGGCCCACCCCGGACCAACGCCGGTCGACCTGACGGTGGGGGACAAGGTCCTTCGCCTGCCGGTCGACATCAGCGTCGAGGCTCGGCCCGGACTGCTGGCGGAGTTGCGCGTCCTGCTCGGCCCCCAGGGCATCGTTCCCTGAGCGGTTTCTCTCAGGCGCTATCCTGGATGAACCATGACTCGGAAGGCAAGATGACGATCGAGGTCGATACCAAGGACTGCACGGCATTGAGCGACGCCGAGCTGGGAGAGATGGCCGACATCAGCGCTGAGGGGCCGGCCGGCTTCGATGTCGGGTTCCTGTCCAAGCAGCGTGAGGAGTGGGTGCTGGTCACCCAGTCCAGGGAGAGCGGTCGGCTGCACGGGTTCTTGTTCTCCACCCTCGAGCGCATCGGCGGGACGCCCGCCATGCTCGTCGGGTTGGCCTCGGTCAAGTCGACCGCTCGGCGGGGCCCCCATTTGCGGGCGCTGATGGGTGACCTTTACCGCCGGGCGGTGCTGGCCTTTCCGGACGAGGATGTGCTGGTGGGGACCAGGATGATCGACGCGGCCGGCTTCCAGGCGTTCCGGGGCCTGGAGGACATCGTCCCCAGCCCCGGGCACCGGGCCAGCGGGGAGGAGCGGGCATGGGGCCGGCGCCTGGCCAAGCGCTTCGGCGCCGAGGGCCGCATCGACGACCGCACCTTCGTTCTGGCCGGTGACGGCCTGCGCGGCGGGGTGCTCGAGTTCCAGGCCCTCAAGCCCGAGAGCGTCCCGGTCGAGGTGGCTGGCCTGTTCTCAGCGCTCGACACCGCTCGCCACGACAGTCTGGTGACCTTCGGCTGGGCCATGGCCGAGGACCTGGCGACGGCCCACGTCGGTCGCTGAGCCAGCGGGCCGCTGAGTCGCTGAGTCGCTGAGTCGCTGAGTCGACGGGTCAGGGCCAGCCATGGGTGAGCATGCACCCGGCTCGGCACGGGCAACACCCCTGGGGCTGGTCCTCGGAGCAGGCGGGACGGTGGGACTGGCCTACCACGCGGGCGTGCTGCGGGCGCTCGAGCAGGAGGCGGGTGTGTCGCCCGGATCCGCCGAGCTGATTGTTGGTACCAGTGCCGGGGCGGTGGCGGCGGCCTACGTCCGTTGCGGCTGGTCGACCGCCGACCTCTGGGCCCATGCCCGGACCGGGCAGGGGGACCAACTGGCGGCGGCCGTCTCCTCGCCGCTCGATCTGGTGCGCAGGGGCCTCGGCTCGGCCTTTGTGATGGGCCGCAGCCTGATGCGAGTGCCGGCGCCCCCGGTCCCAGCCTGGCTGGGGCGGGTCTTCCCTGGTGGGATGTACCGGATGGACGACAGCTTCGGTCGGCTGAGGCGGGACCTGCCGGCGGCCTGGCCGTCTCAGCGGCTGTGGCTCTGCGCCCTCGACATAGTGAGTGGCCGTCGGGTGGTCCTGGGACGGGAGGGCAGCCCCGAGGTCCCCCCGGCCACTGCGGTCCTGGCGTCTTGTGCAATACCGGTCATCCTGGCGCCGGTCAGGCTGGGCCATCAGGTGCTGGTCGATGGGGGCATGCACTCCACCACCAACCTCGACCTGGCCGCCAAGGCCGGCTGTGGGCTGGTCATCGGGGTGGCGCCCATGACCTACGACCCGGCCAGTCATCCCAGTCAGCTCATTAGGGTGCTCAGGCGGGTGGCGTCGGGGACGCTGAACCACGAGGCAGCACGCGTCCGCAGCCAGGGGGCTGTGGTGCTGCTGATACGCCCCACCGCCGCCGAGCTGGCAGTCCACGGGATCAATCCCATGCGAGCCGACGGCCTGGACAAGGTGGCGGCGACGGCCTACGAGTCCACCGCCCGGGCCCTTTCGACCGATCCGTGGCGCCGTGCCCTGTCCCTGCTGGCGGCCTAACCGGGGCCGGGCGCTCGTCGGGACCGGGCGGCCTGAGTCGGCCGGGGCCGGGCGTTCGCCGGGGCCGGGCGTTCGCCGGGGCCGGGCCCAACGGCCGGGGCCGGGCCCAACGGCCGGGGCCGGGGCCGCCTGCGGCCCTCAAACAACTCTCGTCCGAATAGTGGTTGCTATAGCCACCACTTTTCGGACGAGAGTTTCATCCTGCGGCCCGACTACCTACAGCCAGGGCGTCGGCTACGGTCCGAGCGACCCAGCTCGCTTCGCGGGTGACCTGGCGCCAGGTGAAGCGCATCACCCGCCAACCGCCAGCGGTCAGTTCGGCGTCACGCCGGCGATCCTCTTCGAAGGCCAGGAGTTGGCCGTGATGGCGTTGACCGTCGACCTCGATGACCAGTCCCTCCTCCGGGTACGCGAAGTCCACTCGCCCGGCCATGGAGTGACGACTGCCGGCGGCCAGTTGGCGCACTGGCGACGGCAGGGCCGCCGCTCGTAGCAGGGCGATGAAACGAGCCTCCAACTCGCTGGCGGGAGCGACGTAGCCTGAAAGCCGCTCGGCCAGAAGTCGCTGTAGGACGGCCCAACCAGAACGGCCCGGGGTGGCAAGCCTCTTCGCTACGGCTTCAACCGTCGGGAGGGTAACCAGGCGCATGGCCAGAGCATTGTCGAGGGCCCGCTCTACCTGCGCTTCGGGCAGGACTCCGGCCAGGTCGCACAGCGTGCGAGCCGGTCGGGTCAAGGGGATGGTGTGGCGCACGACGACATCGGCGCCGGGCAGCTCACACGGGTGATGTAAACGATCAACCGGACCGACGGGAGGCCGGCCAGTCGCTCGCCGTGGACGAGACAGCTCGACCCCGCCTTCGGCAAAGCCCGGAATGGCCCAAAGGGCGGCCGCGCTCCGGTGGGATGCCACTGCCCCTGGCCCATTGGCCAGAATTCCAATCATGAGTTCCTGCCGCCAGCCGATGGCTGTCCCGGGAAAGACATATGTTCGTGGTCCGGCGACCAACCACCGTCCACTGCTTGCCCGAGACCGCATCACCGCCCTGGAACCGCCGAGGGCCCGGACCTGAGCGAGCGTGAAGACGCCGTGCTGGGTCTGGGCCAGGCTCCCCAACCGTTGGTCGAACAGTTCGCCTCCCACCGCACCAGCCAAGCGCGCCGGTGTATCACCGAGAGCTCGCTACGGCTGGGGGAGGGCGCCGATGACTGCCTTGTAGCAGTGGCCGGTACGAGGGCCACCGATGGCGATCACCAGGTACTGGGTTCGAAAGCCCACCGCCGCCTCCAGGCTCTCCCCGCCCAGGCTGGAGCGACCGGTGGTCGCCGGTGCCGCTACCAAACGAGCGTCCTCCACCTCCAGCAGATGCACGGTCCCGCCCCACGAGAATCGAGCCATCACGGCTTCGTCACCCTGGCGGAGCAGCACCTGGGGGCCCGCCTCAGGACGGATGAGGGCCATCGAGGGCTGGGTACCGGTCATCGTCCAGTACGGCGCAGCTGGGCCCCGAAAGCCCAGCAGCGGGCGCTTGGCCTTGTCCGGCAGCACCAGGTCCCGCAGGTAGCGGCGGGCCCGGCGGCCCCCGAAGGAACCAACCCGGGTGGGGGGCCGGTCCAGGACCACCGCCTCGGGCCGGACCGGGTCGTCCCAGCGCCCGTCGTCGGCTGCCCGACCGGCCGAGACTATGTCGAAGGCGCTCAGTCCGAGTGTCTCGGCCTCCGGCCAGCGGGCTCGCACGAAGGCTCCCGAGCCCATGTCCACTGCTGCCCACTCGTCGGTCCCGGTGGCCAGGACCAGCAACCGCAGCTGCGACCCGGCCGAGCCGGTCTCCAGGCCCCAACCGTTCGCCGGGCTTAGGGCACGAGCTTGGGTCACTGCGGAGGTCACTTCGTCATTCTGCCTCGTCAGCCAGTCCAAGTGGGGGATTTGCTCTGTTTCGGGTCTGCCGGCCCTAGCATGATTGGGAGTGCCTACCCTCTCGGTCGAACCGGCTCGCAACCTGGCCAGGGCCCTCGCCTGGGGGCGCATCGCCCTGGGAGTCGGGGCCATGGTGGCGCCCGGCCTGCCGGGCTGGTTGTTCTCGGGGGTCGACGCCTGCCTCCCCACCAACCGAGCCCTGAGCCGGGCCATGGGTGGGCGCGACCTGGCCCTCGGACTCGGGGCTGTCCTGGCCATGATGCACGACGCTCCAGCCCGCGGCTGGATCGAGGCCGGCGCCCTGGCCGATGCCGCTGATGTCCTGGCCACCGTGCTGGCATGGCGTGAGCTGCCCCGCTGGGGGCGCCTGGCCATCGTCGTCCTGGCCAGCAGCGGGACCGCGGCAGGCGTGGTGGCGGCCCGGGCCATGGAGCCCCCAGCCACGGAGGCTCGCACCACGGCGGCTCGAACCACGGGGGCTCGGACCATGCCGCCCCCGGCTGCGTCCCACTGAGTGGGAGTGGGTGAGGTGGTCCGCCGGGTGGAGCGATATTTCGAAGAAGAGTGGGCCAGAGGCTGAGAGGATGACAGGGTGGCCAGTTTGCAGCTCTCCAAGTACCACGGACTGGGCAACGACTTCTTGGTCCTGGTCGACCTGGAGGACCGTCATCTCCTGGCGCCATCTGTGGTGCGTCACCTCTGTGATCGCCGCCGGGGAGTGGGCGCCGATGGGCTCATCCGGGCGGCGGCGGCCCGAGACGGGGCGGCCGTGGCCATGGAGCTTCACAACGCCGACGGCAGTCGGGCCGAGACCAGTGGCAACGGCCTGCGTTGCCTGGCCCAGGCTGTCCTGGAGGTCGGCGCGGTGGCCGGACCAGACTTCGTGGTCTGCACCCCAGCGGGGCCTCGACCGGTGAGCGTGGGCCCCGGCCAGAGTCCCGGCGAGGTCATCGTGCGGGTGGACATGGGGGTTCCCCAGGTTGGGCCAGATCAGTCTCAGCCAGGACGAGGGCGACGCCGGACGGTCGGAATGGGCAACCCTCACCTGGTCCTGATGGAGACGGCAACGGCTGGGGCGGAACTGGCTGGGGAGGACCTGGCTGGGGCGGAACTGGCCGAGTTGGGGCCCCGGATGCAGGCAGGCCATCCCGATGGGATCAACATCGAACTGGTGACCATGGGACCGGGGCCGGGCGAGCTCAGCATCCGGATCTGGGAGCGGGGGGTGGGGGAGACCCTGGCCTGCGGGACGGGCAGCGTGGCGGCGGCGGCCGCCGCCCGAGCCTGGGGCCTGGTGGGCGACCAACTGGTCGTGCACAATCCCGGCGGACCCCTGGACGTCGACCTCTCGGGGCCTACGGCGGTGCTCACCGGCCCGTCACAAAAGGTGGCGACCATTCGGGTGGATCTCTCGTGACCCGGCCCCGGCCGGTGGACGCTGCCGGCTCGGGCCGGCCGGACGCTGGCCGGCCCCGGTCGGTGGGCGGTGCCGGCTCGGGCCGGCCGGTGGACGCTGCCGGCCTCATCGACCGCAGCTTCCGGGAGCGCATCATCCTGGTGGGGATGGCGTTGCCGCCCACCGGGCTGGATCAGGCAGAGGCCAGCCTGGACGAGCTGAGCCTGCTGGTCGGCACCGCTGGGGCCGACGAGGCGGCCAGGGTGGTCCAGCGACGCAGCGCCCCTGACCCGGCCACCTACGTGGGCAAGGGCAAGGCCGACGAGCTCCACCAGCTCTCGGAGGCAGTTGACGCCGACACCGTCGTGTTCGACGACGACCTGACCCCGGCCCAGCAGCGCAACCTGGAGAAGATCCTGGGCCGCACGGCCATCGACCGCACGGCGGTGATCCTGGACATCTTTGCCCAGAATGCCAGGACCCAGGCAGGCATGGCTCAAGTCGAGCTGGCCCAATTGCGCTACCGACTGCCCCGGCTGCGGGGTCGGGGGCTGGCCCTCTCCCAGCAGGCCGGGCACATCGGCAGCCGGGGGCCAGGGGAATCCCAGCTGGAGGTGGATCGTCGTCGCCTGGTCCAGCGCATAGCGCGCCTGGAAGGCGAGCTGCGTCAGTTGACCCGGACCAGGCGCACCCAGCGCCGATTTCGCCACCGGTCAGGGCTACGGTCGGTGTCACTGGTGGGCTACACCAATGCCGGCAAGTCGACCCTGCTCAATCGGCTGACCGATGCCGGCGTGCTGGTGGCCGACCGGCTGTTCGCCACCCTCGATCCCCGCACCCGTCGCCTGGAGCTGCCCGGCGGTGAGGCGGTGCTGTGCTCGGATACCGTCGGCTTCGTGCGCAAGCTGCCCCACCAGCTGGTGGAGGCCTTTCGCTCGACCCTCGAAGTGGTGGCCGAGTCGGACCTGGTGGTCCATGTGGTCGACGCCGCGGCTCCCGATCCGCAGGCCCAGATGGACGCGGTGAGGTCGGTGCTCAGCGAGATCGGCGCCTCTGAGGTGGCCGAGCTGGTGGCCTTCAACAAGGCCGATGCCACCCCCGAGGCAATGCGCCTGTCGGCTGCCCACCCCGGCTCGGTGGTCGTCTCGGCCAGCCAGGGACTGGGCATCGACGCCCTGCTGTCGGCCATGGGTGACCGCCTGCGAGCGCTGGACTGCGTGGTCGAGCTGCTGGTGCCCTTCGCCCGCGGCGACGTGGTGGCCGCTGTGCACCGGGAGGGTGGGGTACTGGTGGAAGCTCACGAGGAGGCGGGTACCAGGCTGAGGGCTCGGTTGGACGAGGCCGGAAAGGGAAGATTTCGGGAGTTCCTGGTGGCCGAGACTTGACCTTTCCGAGGGGCTTTCGGCCACCGACGTACCCCTACGAGCGTCTGGCCGGAGCCAAGCGGCTGGCCGAGGGCCACCAGGGTGGGATCGTCGACCTGTCCATCGGCACTCCCACCGACCCGCCGCCGCCGGCCGCGGTAGCTGCGCTGTCGACATCGGGGGCCGAGCGGGGCTACCCGGCGTCGGTGGGGAGTCGTCGCTACCGGGAAGCGGCCCGGGACTGGATGAGGCGGCGGATGGGCGCCGAGGTGCCCCTCGAGGCGGTGGCCGCCTGCGTGGGAACCAAGGAATTGGTGGCCTCGCTGCCCCACCTCCTGCGCCTGCGCCGGCCCGATCGGGACACGGTGCTCTACCCGTCGCTCTCCTATCCCACCTATGAGATGGGCGCGGTGCTGGCCGGCTGCCGCCCGGTGCCGGTGCCCCTCGACTCAGCCGGGAGGCTGGACCTGGCGGCAGTGGCCGAGGCCGATGCCGAGCGAGCGCTGCTCTTGTGGGCCAACTCGCCCGGCAACCCCGCCGGCCAGCTGGAGGACCTGGGGGCGGTTGCCGCCTGGGGACGGGCCCGAGGAGTGCCGGTGGCCAGCGACGAGTGCTATGCCGAGCTGACCTGGGACGGACCGCCCCGCAGCATCCTGGAGCATGGCCTGGACGGCGTGCTCGCCCTGCACTCGCTGTCCAAGCGGTCCAACCTGGCCGGGCTACGAGCCGGGTTCTACGCCGGCGACCCCGATCTGGTCACCTATCTGTCCGAGACCCGCAAGCACGCCGGCCTCATGGTCCCCGGCCCGGTCCAGGTGGCGGCGGCCATGGCCCTGGACGACGATGATCACGCCGAGGCGCAACGCCGGCGGTACCGAGAGCGCCTGGACCGCTTCCGGGCCATCCTGGCCGGCATCGGGGCGGACGTCGCTTTTCCAAAAGGAAGCCTCTACCTGTGGGCACCCGTTCCGCCCACTGGCATCCCTCCTGCCGCGCCCGGATCGGGCGCGGTGCCCTCCCGCTCCTCCGGGGCCGGGAGCGGACCGGCCTGGGTGTTCACCGAGTGGCTGGCGGCCGAGGGAGGAGCCCTGGTGAGCCCAGGGGACCTCTACGGCCCGGCGGGCGCCAGCCACGTGCGCATCGCCATGGTGGCGCCGCTCGACCGCCTGGACCTGGTCGCCCGCCGGTTGGGCACAGCCGGCTGAGGGCAGCCGTCGGTTGAGCCCTGGCACTAACGTCAGGCCATGACGTCGGGGAGCACGGCCAGTCCGGGAGGCACGGCCAGTCCGGGGGGCACGGCCGGCCTGGAGGGGCGGATCACCGAGCTGTGGGAGCAGCGGGCAACCCTGGAGCCGGGCGACGGCGACGCACGAGATGCGGTGGTGGAGGCGGTCAGTCTCCTTGACACCGGGCAGGCTCGGGTGGCCGAGGTCGACTCGGCCAGCGGCGAGGTGAGGGTGTACGAGTGGCTCAAGCGGGCCATCTTGTTGCTGTTCCGGATCTCGGCCATGGAGACGATCGAGCTGGGGCCCTTCGAGTACGCCGACCGGGTGCCCCTCAAGCATGACTTCGCGGCCGGCGGCGTGCGGGTGGTGCCCGGGGCCTCGGCCCGGTGGGGCTCCTTCCTCGACCGGGGCGTGGTGCTCATGCCCAGCTATGTCAACATCGGCGCCCGGGTGGGGGCCAACTCCATGGTCGACACCTGGGCGACCGTCGGCTCCTGCGCCCAGATCGGGGCCAACGTGCACCTCTCCGGAGGGGTGGGGATCGGGGGGGTGCTGGAGCCAGCCCAGGCCGCCCCGGTGATCATCGGTGACGACGCCATGGTGGGCAGCCGGTGCATGGTGACCCAAGGGGCGCGGGTGGGTGCTGGTGCGGTGCTGGGCGAGGGGACGATCCTCAACCCCTCCATCCCCGTCATCGACGCCCAGACGGGCGAGGAGCTGAGCCGCGGCGTGGTTCCCCCCTGGTGCGTGGCTCTGACCGCCAACAGGAGGCGCCAGTACGCGGGCGGGGAGTTCTTCCTGCCGTGCGTCCTGGTGGTCAAGCGCCTGACCGAGGGCGAGCGCCACGACAAGGCGGCGTTGAACCAGGCCCTGCGAGAGCACGGCCTGGCCCCGTGAGCACCCCGCTGGCGGTCCCCGACCTGCTGTCCCGGACGGCCTCGCTGGTGGCCGTGCCCTCGGTCAGCCACCACGAGGCGGCACTTGCCGACCTGGTGTGGGCGGAGCTCTCGGGTCGGGCCCCCTGGTTGGAGCTGGAGCGGGTGGGGGACAACCTGGTGGCCCGCAGCCAGTTGGGAAGGGATCAGCGCATCGTGCTGGCCGGCCACCTCGACACGGTGCCGGCCAACCACAACTCGCAGGCCAGGGTGACAGACGGCGTCTGCTGGGGACTGGGGTCCACCGACATGAAGGGCGGGTTGGCCGTGCTGATGGAGCTGGCCCTGAGCCAGCCCACCCCGGCGGTGGACGTTACCTGGGTCTTCTACGCGTGTGAGGAGGTCGACCAGCGCTTCAACGGTCTGCGGGCGCTGGCGGACCAGCGACCGGATCTACTGGAGGGGGACGCGGCCGTGCTGTGCGAGCCGACCGGCGCTCGGGTGGAAGCCGGCTGCCAGGGCACCCTGCGACTGTCGGTGACCCTGACGGGAGAGCGGGCCCACACTGCTCGGGCGTGGATGGGAGTCAACGCCGTGCACCGCCTGGCGCCCCTGCTGGCCAGGGTGGCCTCTTACGAGGGACGCCGCCCGGTGTTGGACGGCTGCGAGTACCGGGAGGCGCTGCAGGCGGTGCGGATCGAGGGTGGAGTGGCCAACAACGTGGTCCCGGATCAGGCCCGGGTGGTGATCAACCACCGCTTTGCCCCTGACCGGAGCGTGGCCGAGGCGGTCGCCCACGTCGAGACGGTGATGGGTGACTCACTGGACCGGGAGGTCGGAGACTGCGTCGAGGTGGAGGATGCCGCCGCCCCGGCCCCGCCCGGACTGCAACATCCCCTGCTGGCTGGCCTGCTGGGGGCGACGGGTCACCCGGCCCGGGCCAAGTTGGGCTGGACCGACGTGTCCTTCTTCGCCGGCCGGGGCACGCCGGCTGTCAACTTTGGACCGGGTGACCCAACGCTGGCCCATACCGCCGGCGAGCACGTGAGCCGGGACGAGCTGACGGCCGTCTACTCCGCCCTCTCCCAGTTGATCAGCCCAGGGTGAGGTGAGCCCGTTTGGCCCGGTCGCCAGCGGGTACATCGAAGGGGCGACTCCAACGGCCACAAGAAAGGGAGATACAAACCATGGGAGTAGATCCAGGGACTGACGCTTCAACGGAAGAGCTGACTGAGCGCTTCGACAAGGTCCATCAGCACACTTCGCACGGTGAGCATGAGGGAGAGCCCGATCCGGCTACCGGCGCAATTATGACAAGGACGCAGACAGTCGGGGAGGCCATGTGGACCACGACCAGGACTCAAATGCGGACGAACCAATAGACCGCTGAGCTGACGGCGCGATGGATCTGAGACGGGCATACGTCTGAGACGAGCGCTGCCAAGTCCTGACACAAAGAAAGAAGCCAGCGAGACGCCTTACCTTCGGGTAGGGCGTTTCGTTGATTAAGGGCCTGCCGCGGAACGGCGAGCCGAAACGGCCGGCAATGGGTAGAGGAAGGCTGTGACTCTCCATCGGGCCTTGGGCGAGCGGATGGCGGTACCGGCGCGGTTCCTTGTCCTGATGAGTGCCAGTCTGGGAATTGTGGGCGTGGCCGGGCACTTCCTGGGCTGGCCCCTCATGGCCAGCACCCTGGGGCCTACGGGCTATGTCTTCGCCTCTCATCCGGGCAGCGAGGAGGCCAAGCGCCGTAATGCCGTGGTCGGCCATGGCATCGCCTTGGCGGTGGGACTGTTCTGCTTGGCCGTCTTTGGCCTGTGGCACCACCCGTCCATCGCCCAGCAGGGCCACTTGGTACTGACCCAGGTGGGAGCGGCCGCCCTAGCCGGCGCCCTCACCATTGCCCTGCTGGAGGTGGTGGGCGCCCATCACGCCCCAGCCGGCGCTACCGCACTGCTGGTTGCTACCGGGCTGGCCAAGCCCGGCCCCCCACTGTACGGCCTGGTATTGGGGCTGGCGTTTCTGATAGTCGTCGGCCCTGAGCTGAGCCGCCGGTTCCCGCTGGCGCGCCGCCAGACCGAGGACTCAGCCTGATCGATCTGGTCGCCCGGGAGTGCCGCTCAGCCAGGGGCAGTCAGGACTTGAGGTTGGGCGCCCGCGGTGGTCCCGCTAGCGCCGGTCCCAGAGCCATTTGAGGGTAAGGAATTCGACGATCTTCTTGAGCACGGTGGCCTCCTTTGCGAACGAGCGGCCAGCATACGCACAACTCAACCGCTCGGCCAGTGGCGTGACGGATTGGGTCCCCGGTGGCCCGGAGCTGGGCTTGTCACCGATGGGCGTGTCGGGGACCGCCGTCCATCTATTCGTCTCCGGGCCAGCTACCGACAAGTTTGCGGTACCCTGCGGCCCCCCATCGCTCGACCACCGCCTTGACAGCACCGAACACCGCGCCTTGTACCGCCGCCGACACCAGGACCACGCGCCATCCTCGCTGGGCGTCGGTGGCCTTGGGTGCTTCTTCTTCGTGGGCCACCATCTTCCAGACCGGCCGGAACAGAGCGCTGGCGACCACGCCACCCACCGCGCTGGATGCCAGGCCCAGCGCCTTGTCCATCTTGCGTGAGTCCTCAGCCATGCAAAGTCCTCCTCTCACTTTCACTGCCCGCTCGGGCACTGGAGAACGTACCCTGCCTCACCTGCCATGGGGCCAGGCCTTCAGAGGCGACGCAGGACGGTGACCACCTTGCCGTAGACGGTGACGTCGGCCGGGTCCAACACCATGGGCGCCAGGCGTGAGTTGGCCGGGCTGAGCACCACCTTGGCTCCGCGGCGGCCCCAGGTCTTGACCGTGCCCTCCTCGCCCGGGATCCCGGCCACCACCACGTCACCCTTGTCCACCTCGGGCTGCTGGCGGACCACCACGTAGTCGCCGTCGAGGATCCCGGCCTCCACCATGGACTCGCCTCGCACCCGCAGCATGAACAGCTGGCCCGAGCCGGTGAAGTCCTCGGGAAGGGGCAGGACCTCCTCCAGGTTCTCCTGGGCCAAGACGTCGGTGCCAGCGGCCACGTCGCCCACCAGGGGGACGTGGCGTACGGGCCGGCTGGCCAGGGCCGCGCCGGAGGAGGCCTCGTAGCGCACCTCGATGGCACGGGGCTTGGTCGGATCCCGGCGCAGGTAGCCCTGGCGCTGCAGGATGCCCAGGTGGTTGTGGACGGTTGACGACGATGCCAGGCCCACCGCCTCGCCGATCTCTCGTACTGACGGCGGGTAGCCGCGCTCCCGCAGCTGGGCGGCGATGAAGTCCAGGATCTCCCGTCGCTTGGCGGTGAGCACACTGGTACCTGCCTCGCCCCACTCCGCCTGGCCAGCTTCGTCGTTTGTCACCGTGCTGCTACCTCCCATGGCGCCACCACCCATGACCGCACCTCCCAGTCGTCGATACCCAACCCTAGCAACGCTTCTGGGTTGACAGCAAACACCCGTTCGTGGTTCCATAGAGTCTGATCGAACGCTCGTTCGTCAGTGATCTACCGGCCGGGTGGCCGGGCCGAGATGGAGGTGGTCGTGATGGCAATGACCGACGTGACGATGCCAACAGCTACCCCTTGGGCGCCCACCCCCGATGCGCCCGCTCCTGGGCCATCTCACCCAGCCATCCTTCGACGGCGTCGGATGGCTGCTGGGGTGCTGGTGGTGGTCCTGGCGGTGGCCCTGCTGGTGACCCTGCGGGCGGTGCTCGGCCTGCTCGGGGGCGGATCCCTCACCGCCCCCGAGCGGGGCTCGGCGGCTTCGGTGATCCCGGCCGGCCAGAGCACCTACGTGGTGCGGGCGGGCGACACCCTGTGGTCCATCGCCAACCGCCTGCACCCCGGCGAGGATCCTCGGCCGGTGGTCGACCATCTGGCCTCCGAGGCCGGGGGGACCAACGTGGAGATCGGCCAGCGGATCCGCGTTCCCGGGCGACCCTGAGTCAACCGATGGCTCGATCGGCGCCCGAAGTAGGATGGGCGAGATGCGAGTTGGGGTACTCACCGGCGGAGGTGACTGTCCGGGACTGAACGCTGTCATCCGGGCCGTGGTCCGCAAGGGCCAGGTCTCCTACGGTGACGAGCTGGTGGGCTTCGCCGACGGGTGGCGGGGAGTGATGGAGGGCGTCGTCCTGCCTCTCGACATCGAGCACTGCCGGGGCATCCTGCCCCGGGGAGGGACCATCCTCGGGACTTCCAGGACGAACCCGTTCAAGACCACCGGCGGGGTGGAGGCTGCCCTGTCCAACCTGGCCGAGCACCGCATCGAGGCGCTGGTGGCCATAGGTGGCGAGGACACACTGGGAGTGGCCCACCGCCTGGGCGAGCGAGGGGTGGCGGTGGTCGGGGTGCCCAAGACCATCGACAACGACCTGTCGGCCACCGAGGTGACCTTCGGCTTCCATACCGCCGTGCAGATTGCCACCGACGCCATCGACCGGCTCCACACCACCGCCGAGTCCCACGACCGGGTCATCGTGTGCGAGGTCATGGGTCGCCACGCCGGCTGGATCGCCACCTACGCCGGCATCGCTGGGGGAGCGGCCGAGATCCTGGTACCGGAGGAGCCATTCGACATCGAGGTGGTGTGCGACAGCTTGAAGCGCCGCCACCAGGCCGGCCGCTTCGCCTCCATCGTGGTGGTGGCCGAGGGAGCCAAGCCCCGGGAGGGCACCCTGTCAGTTCGCTCCGGCGAGCTGGACCAGTTCGGGCACGAGCGTTTGGGAGGGATCGGCAGCCTGCTGGCCGCCGAGATCGAGAACCGCACCGGCTTCGAGTCGAGGGTGACCATCCTCGGCCACATCCAGCGGGGGGGCACCCCGACGGCCTACGACCGGGTGCTGGCTACCCGGTTCGGGGTGGCGGCCATCGAGGCGGTCCACGACGGTGAGCTCGACACCATGGTGGCCCTACGGGCCGACCACATCGTGCGAGTGCCCCTGGCGGAGGCGGTGAGCACCCTCAAGACGGTCGACCCGGTCCTGGTGCATGACGTCGCCGAGGTCTTCTTCGCCTGAGGGCCAGGCCGGGGCGGCAGAGGGCGGAGGCCGCTTGCGGTCAGCCAGCGCAAGGCTCCTCGGCCAGGAGTAGTCGGAGGGCCTCGACCAGCTGGACTGGCCCGGCCATGGTCATCGACCGCGACGGTGGCCCCCCGTGGAGGTCGCCAACCCACGCCCCGGCCTCGGCCGCCACCAGGGCGCCCCCGGCCCAGTCCCAGTGGTGCAGTCCGGCCTCCCAGAAGGCGTCCAGGCGGCCGGCCGCCACCCAGCACAGATCGAGGGCAGCCGCGCCGAGGCGGCGGATGTCGCGCACCAGGGGGAGGATGCGCACCAGGGCGCGGGCCTGCTCGGCCCGCCAGTCAGAGTCGTAGTTGAACCCGGTGCCCACCAGGGCCTGGGCCAGCGCCGGCGGCCGCGGTAGGTGGAGGGGCCCGTCATTGAGCCACGAGCCCATGCCGGCCACCGCAGTGAAGGTCTCGGCCCGGCTGGGGTCGTGGACCACGCCCACGGCTGGTCGGCCGTCCACCTCGGCCGCCACCGACACTGCGAACTCGGGCCGCCCGTAAAGATAATTGGTGGTGCCGTCCAGCGGGTCGACCACCCAGCGCACGTTGCTGGTGCCGGAGGTGTCAGCGCCTTCCTCGGCCAGGATGGCGTCATTAGGTCGGTGCCTGCGCAGGGCTTCCACCACCACCCGCTCAGCGGCCCGGTCCATCTCGGTCACCATGTCAGTCGAGCTGGACTTGGTCTCCACTGTCCGGCGAGCCTGGCCCACTCCTTGCATGAGCACCGTGCCCGCGGCAGTGGCGGCTTCCACCGCCAGTTCGAGCAGGGCTCCAAGGTCGGGCTGGGGCACAGGCGAGACTACCCGAGGCCAGCCATTGGTCAACCATCGAGCTCGATACCAGCGGGCGACAGCCGCTCCTGGTCACCGCCGATCGTGGATCGCCGCCTACCCTAGCCACCGATGGCTTCTCCTGGCACCGGGCTGGTTGACCTGCGTTCGGACACCGTCACCCGGCCCACCCCGGCCATGCGACGGGCCATGGCCACCGCCGAGGTGGGAGACGACGTCTACGGAGAGGATCCCACCGTCAATGCCCTGGAGGAGGCGTTCGCCGCTCGGGTCGGCAAGCAGGCCGCGCTGTACGTGGCATCAGGGACCATGGGCAACCAGGTGGCGCTACGCACCCTGGCCCGGCCGGGCACGATGGTGGTGGCCGGCCGCCACCAGCACATCGTCATCTACGAGCATGGCGGTGCCCAGCGCAATGCGGGCGTCGCCTTGCGGACGGTCGACGACAGCGACGGCCGCGTGTCGGCCGTCGAGGTGAACGAGGTGGTGGAGGCGGCACGCCATCACCAGCCCCACCCGAGTCTGGTCTGCGTGGAGAACACCCACATGCCAGCGGGCGGGGTACCGTGGCCACTGGCCGCCCTTCGGGAGGTGGCTCAGGCGGCCGATGACGCCGGCTTGGCGCTGCACATGGACGGCGCCCGCCTCTTCAACGCGGAGGTGGCCACCGCCACCCCGGCGGCTGACTATGCCGCCGCCTGCACCACGGTGATGTGCTGTCTGTCCAAGGGGCTCGGCGCGCCGGTGGGATCGCTGTTGGCTGGTCCAACCGACGTGATGGCCCGAGCCCGAGAGGAACGGGCCGTGCTGGGCGGCGCCATGCGCCAGGCGGGCGTAATCGCGGCGGCCGGCCTGGTCGCCCTGGAGACGATGGTCGACCGGCTGGCCGAGGATCACGCCCGGGCCCGACGCCTGGCCGAGGTAGTGGCGCAGCGCTGGCCGGACGCCGGCCTCGACCCGGCCACCGTTACCACCAACATGGTCATATGGCGCCCGCCCCACCGCTCCCCGACGGACGTCAAGCGGCTCCTGGACCACCTGTGCTCCGAGGGGGTGCTGGGGGGAACCATCGCGCCGGGCACGGTGCGCCTGGTGACCCATCATGACGTCGACGACCGGGGCATCGAGCGGGCCACCAAGGCCATCACCACCGCGCCGTGACCTGAGAACTGAGAGCCAGCCGCCCGCCCCCCGCCATCTGCGCCCGACGCCACCCGTGGTTGCCCGCCCGACGGCCTACGCTGGCGACTGATGGCCGAGATCATCGACCAGCCTCCGGCGAGTGCCCTGGCGATCTACGCCCACCCCGACGATCCCGAGGTGTCCTGTGGCGGCGTGCTGGCTCGCTGGGTGCGGGCGGGCTCGCAGGTTCACGTGGTCGTGTGCACACAGGGGGACAAGGGGACCTCTGACCCGGCCACCGATCCGGTCGAGCTGGTCGCCCGGCGGGCCGGTGAGATGACCGCCGCCGCCGCCCGCCTGGGCCTGGCTGGCCACCACACGCTGGGCCATCCCGACGGGGAGCTGGAGGACGGCCCGGGCCTGCGGGCCGAGCTGGTGAGGTTGGTCCGCCGATTGCGGCCCGAGGTGCTGGTCTGCCCCGACCCGCTGGCGGTGTTCTTCGGCCAGGACTACTTCAACCACCGGGACCACCGGGTGGTGGGTTGGTCGGCACTGGACGCGGTGGCCCCGGCCGCCGCCCTTCCCCTCTACCATCCCGATGCCGGACCGGCTCACCAGGTCCGAACGGCCTACCTGTCGGGCACCCTCGAACCCGACGTATGGGTGGACATCACCGCCACCCTGGACGACAAGGTGGAGGCCCTCCTCTGCCACGCCAGCCAGCTGGACGAACCGGGGGAGTGGCTGCGGACGGTGGTCCGGCGCCGAGCTGAGGAGGCCGGCACCCGGGCTGGGGTCGCCTACGCCGAGGGCTTTCGCAGGGTGCGGCTGGCCCCCTGAGGTAGTACCGCCTCGTCCATGTGGCGCTCCTGGGCGAGGAGGGCTTCCAGAGCCTCCTCCCTGGTTATCTCTCGAAATTTGATCTTTGCCGCCGGACGGCTCTGGCCCACCAACGCCAGGTCCGCCCCGGCCACCACCGCCACCACTGGATACCCACCGTGGGTGGCATGGTTGGCCAACAAGACGATGGGCTGGCCGTCGGGGGGCACCTGGATAGCTCCGGCCACCATGGCCTGCGAACCCAGCGGCCTGGCCCCTTGGACCAATTCGATCGTCGGGCCGGACAGCCGGGCCCCGGTGCGATCAGACGACGGCGTCACCGTGAATTCCTCACTGAAAAGGGTTCGCAGCCCAGCCGAGGTGGCGCGGTCAGCTCGCGGGCCGAGCACCACCCGCACCTCGTTGTCGGGGGAGTAGCTCAGGTCGACTCGAAGCCGCCGCAGTGGCGAACGGGCCCGGGCCATGCCGTTCACATCCGGGCCGTTCACATCCGGGCCGTTCACATCCGGGCCGTTCACATCCGGGCCACCCACGTCGAGTTGGTCCCCGGCCCGCAGGCGCGGTTGTCCAATCCCCGAAAGGGTGTCGCAGCTGGCGCTGCCCAGCACGGTGGCCACCGCCAGGCCACCGGCCACCGCCAGGTAGGCACGCACCCCGGAGCGCACCTGCCCCATCCGCAGCGTCTGACCGGCCCTGATCTCCAGCGTCTCGGCCGTGGGGACGCCAGCCCCGTCGACCGCGGCCTCCACGTGGCCGCCCACCAGGGCGATGGTCGTGTCCATTCCAAAGGCCAGCTCCGGCCCACTCACCGTCACCTCCAGGGCGGCGGCCCCGTCGGGGTTGGCCACCAGGCGGTTGGCCAGACGCAGGCTCACCGGGTCCATGGCGCCGGCCCGGGGAATGCCCAGGTGGGCATATCCGACCCGACCAAGGTCCTGGATGGTGGTGAGCGGGCCCGGACGGACCACCGAGATCAACTGGTGGCGACCAGACGGACTCGGTCGGCGGGGCGCAGGAGGGCAGGAGGATCGCCGGCAGGGTCGAAGAGCACGATCTCGGTGCGCCCGATCACCTGCCAGCCGCCGGGTGTGGCCTGCGGATAGATGGCGGTGTGGTTCTCGGCCAGGGCCACCGAGCCGGCTGGGACGGCGGTACGCGGCGTGGCTCGGCGAGAGACCGTCAGGGCGGGGTCGAGGCCGGTCAGGTAGGCAAAGCCGGGCGAGAAGCCAAGAAAGGCGACCGTGTAGGTGGGAGCAGTATGGCGGCGCACCACCTCCTCGGTGGACAGGCCACACATGGCGGCCACGTCGGGGAGATCGTCGCCGCGGTAGACGACTGGTATCTCCCACGTGCGGGGAGGGTCCGGGCTGACCTGACCCAGCTCGCAGGTGGGTAGGGCGACAGCCACCGCCGCCAGATCACATTGCCGCGGGTCGGCCAGCACCGTTACCGTGCACTCACCCGGTACCACGTCCTGCACCCCGGCCAGGCCGGCGGCGGTGACTGCGGCCGCCAGACGATGGGCGCTGGCCTGGTCGTCGACCTCGACCAGGACGGCCGCTTCACCCAGGAAGCGAACGGCCCTGGGCGCTCCCTCGGCGGCTGGGGTCACCGACTCCGTCCTCGACCGGCGGTGATGATGCCCTGGGGGGAGCTGATCACGGTGCGACGAAGGGGGCGATGATGACGCCCGCATCTTCGAGGGCGCTGCGGATGCGACGAGCCATCCCCGCCGCGCCCGGCGTATCACCGTGGACGACAAAGAACGGGCCTCCACCCTGACCATGCTGGCGTCCACCGCCTCCACCTGGGACTCGGTAGCCAGGCGCACCGCCCGGGCGGCCGCCAGATCGACATCCTGGATCACCGCGCCGGGTACGTCCCTGGCCACCAGGTGGCCGTCGGGGCGGTAGGCCCGGTCGGCGAAGGCCTCGGCCCGGGCCTCCAGGCCGGCCCGCTGGGCCAGATGCATGGCCACCGAACCGGGCAGGGTGAGCAGGACCAAGCTCGGGTCGTGGGCCAGCATGGCCGAGATCACCGCCTGGGCCTGCTCGGTGTCCACCGCCATGCGGTGGTACAGGGCACCGTGGGCCTTGACATAGGCCACCTTGGTGCCGGCCGCCCTGGCCACCTCGTCCAGTGCCTGCAGCTGCTCGATCACCTGGGCACTGAGCTCGGTGGCGTCGAGGTCGACGGGCCGCCGACCCCAATCCTGCTGGTCCCGGTACGAGACGTGGGCACCCACCACCACACCGCGCCGGGTTGCCGCACGCACGGTGTCGGCCATGGTCTGGAGATCACCGGCGTGGAAGCCACAGGCCACGTTGGCACTGGTGACCACCTCCAGCACTGCCCGGTCGCTCTCCCGTCCGGACGGCCCCGCCAGCTCACCCAGATCGCTATTGAGGTCGATGACGGCCATGTGGCGTCGGCTCAGCTGTGCCCGGCGCACTCCCCGCACAGCCCCCGAAAGGTCACCTCCACCTCCCCCAGGGAGGGCCGTGTGTCCAAGGCCGGTGTCACGAGCCATGACGGGCGTACCTGAGGTACAAGAAGCCCTGGTCCTCGAGGACGTGGACCAGATCCAACTGTCTCGGTCTGTCCAGCGTCACCCCTGCGCCGAGGTGGACCGGCTGCCAGCCGGCCAGGCGGGGCGATACGGTCAGGCACAGCTCGTCCAACAGGTCGGCCCCCAGCAGCTGGGTCAGGACATGGGGGCCGCCCTCGCACAGCACGTGGCCAAGGCCGCGGGCCCGCAGGGCATCGAGGGCAACCGGCAGATCCACCGAGTCAGTGCCGGCCACCACCACCTCCGCCACCTCGGCCATGGCATCTCGGCGCTCGGGGGACGTGGACTTGGTGGTGAGGATGATCGGGCGCGCCCTGGCTTGGCTGAAGAAGGGCGACTGCAGGTCCAGGTCCCCCCCCCGGGTTACCACGGCTATGGGAGGAACCTCTGCCTGGCCGGCGTCCCGGCGCTCCTGGCACTCGGTGTCGCTGAGCCTGACCGGCCGGTAGCGCTCGGCCCGAACCGTCTCTGCGCCGACCAGCACCACGTCGGCCAAACTTCGCAGCAGGTGCAGCAGGTCCAGGTCCACCGGATTGGTCAGCGGGCGGACCCGACCCCCCACCGCCGCCGCCCCGTCCAGGCTGGTCACCATGTTGGCCCGCACCATCTGAGCTGGCATCGGAGAGCTCCCATGCCGGGCAACGCCGTAACAGGACCGGAGCTCAGGCTCGTCCAGTGGCTGGGGTTCGAGTGACTGGGGTTCGAGTGACTGGGGAAAGATGCGACGCACCACCGTTTCGTACACTAAGGCAGTGGCAGATGGCCAGGCTCTGGAGCTGCTCCATGTGGACATGGACGCCTTCTATGCGGCAGTGGAGGTGCGGGAGGACCCCAGCCTGGCCGGCCGCCCGGTCATCGTGGGGGGCGCGGGGCCACGAGGTGTGGTTGCCAGTTGCTCCTATGAGGCCCGTACCCACGGGGTGCGCTCGGCCATGCCGTCGACCCGCGCTCGTTGGCTCTGCCCGGATGCAGTGTTCCTCCCCGGGAATTATGACGCCTACCGCGAGGTCAGCCAGCACCTCCACCAGCTCTTCAATTCTTATACTCCAATGGTCGAGGGAATCGCCCTTGACGAGGCCTTCCTGGATGTGTCGGGCGTCCACCGGCTGTTCGGCTCCACCCTGGAGATTGCGCAGCGAATTCGAGCCGCCGTGAGCCAGGATCTGGGGCTTCAGTGCTCGGTGGGAGTGGCCCGCAGCAAGCTGATGGCCAAGCTGGCGTCTCGCATGGCCAAGCCCACCGCCACCAAGGCGGGGACCGTGCCTGGACCGGGCGTGGTCGTGGTCGAGGCCGACGCCGAGCAGGCCTTCCTCCATCCGCTACCGGTAACGGCCATATGGGGGGTGGGGCCAGCCACTGCTGAGCGACTGGCCAGACTGGGGGTGACCACCGTTGGCCAGCTGGCCGCCCTGCCCATGACCAGCCTGGTCTCGGCTCTGGGTTCGGCCCATGGCCGGTCCCTGTACGACCTGTCGCATGGCCGCGACCGGCGCCCGGTGGTCCCGGATCGAGCCGTGAAGTCCGTGGGTCACGAGGAGACCTACGCGGTGGATCATCACCTGCACGACTCCCTGCGCCGCCAGGTGGTTCGGATGGGCGATGCAGTGGCCTCACGACTTCGAGAAGCGGGCCTGGGTGGACGGACGGTGACCCTCAAGGTTCGCTTCGCCGACTTCTCGACCATCACCCGGTCCAAGACCTTGGCCGAGCCGCTCGACTGCGCCAGAGACATCGCTCGTACCGGCGGGGCACTCCTGGATCTGGTTGACGTCAGCGCCGGAGTGAGGCTGTTGGGGATCAGCGTGTCGAACCTGGTGACTACTGGTCAGGCACCATCTCGGCAACTCAGCCTGGACGAGGTGGGAGTACCCACCGGCTGGATGGAGGCATCGATGGCAGTGGATGCCGTGCGCGCCCGTTTCGGATCCGACGCGGTGGCTCCGGCCACCCTGGTCGGCGCGGAAGGGATCGAGGTCAAGCGCCCAGGCGACACCCAGTGGGGCCCGGGCCGATAAGCGGACCGGCTTGGCGCGTTGTAGGACGCCCCCACCTGCGCGAAGATGAGGCACGGTCTCGGTCAGAACCGGGGCCCAGAGCTCAAAGGGGGAGGTTGTGCCGCTTTCCGAGGAAGAACAACGGATTCTCCACGAGATCGAGCGCAACTTCTACGAGCAAGACCCCGCTTTTGCCGACAAGGTTCGCAACGAGACCATCTACCGCCACGCCTGGCGCAATCTCAAGTGGGCGACACTGGGTTTCTTCGTCGGCCTGATCGTGCTGGTGGCCACCTTCTCGCGGTCCTTGATCCTGGGCATCGTCGGATTCGTCGTCATGCTGGGCTCGGCCTTGCTCTTCGAGCGCAACCTTCGCCACGCGGGTCGGGCTGGCTGGCATGACATGAGCCGATCAGTGCGAGATCGCGGCCTGCTCGACTCCCTCGGCCAGACTGGGGAACGGCTGCGAGAGCGCTTCAAGCGCGAGGATTGACCCGCCCGCGCCTGCCCATGAGGGGCCGGGCGCTGAGCGTCCAACGGACTCGCTGGCTCACCGAGGCCGTCGCCCACAGGGCATGCTCGACGTCAGCCGCAGCCGTCACCGACAGCTCGACCACAGTCGCTGGCAGCCTGTCACGGGCATAGCTGGCTGCTCCGGCACTCCTGGCCAGCAGGGCCAGGGATCGGGACGGCTCGGCGCCCAGGAGGCTCACCACGCAGGCCCGGGCGGCGTGCTCTTCGAATGTCTCCGCCGACCGGCGAGGGGCGCCGGCCAGGGTCAGGGCCTCGGCCGCCTCATTCCAGGCCACCAGGACTCGTTCGGCTCCGCTGACCACGCAGCGCCGGCGATGCCACCGGCGCAGTCGCTTGGCCACTGGGACGGCCGCCGCCGCCATCACCACCAAGAGCACCAATGCCAGGGCGACGAGGAGCCTGGGAGCTGGGTGGCCGGCGGGAACCGGCGCATGGCTGGCAGGGGGTCGACGAGTCGTCGGGATGGCCTGGGGAGACAGCGGTGCTGAGCCAGCCGTCGGTCCCACCTGGTTGGCCGTCGTGGCCGGGGGGACCGACGGGGGCGTCTGGGCCTGGGCCGGTGGGATCCCGGTGTAGTCCTGGGTGCCGGGCTGGCCCCTGCCGGGAGTGGGCTCGAACGAGACCCAGCCAGCGCTGCCGAGGTGCACCTCGGGCCAGGCGTGAGCGTTGGAACCCAGCACATGATAGAGGCCGTCAGCCGCCAGGCTGCCCGGCGTGAAGCCAACCGCGACGCGAGACGACAGTCCCACCAGACGCGCCATGACTGCGTAAGCGCCGGCGAACTGCTCGCAGTAGCCCGTCCTGGTCTGGGTGAGGAAGCTGACCAGCGCGCTGTCGCTGTGGCCGGGAGGTACTTCGGTACTGTACTTGAAGCTCCCGTTCCGTAAGAAGCGCTGCAGGGCAAGCGCCTTGCCGTAGGCGGTTGTCTGGCCGGCCACCGCGGCCCGGGCGAGGTTGGCGATGACGGTCGGGACGTTTGCCGGCAGGGTGAGGAAGCGACCGGGATCGAAGCCCGGCGACCCACCGCCCTGGGCAGCCAGAACCGCCGGGGTCAGCTGGGGCACACTTGACGTCACCTGGTAGCTCAGGCCGTCGGAGGTGGCGGAGGCACCGATGATGCTGCCCGACGTGGAGTTGTAGCTGGTCCCCTTGCCGCCAGTGAGCTGGATCGGCTGATAAGCGGCCGGCAGCCAGGCGCTGGCCAGGTTGGAGATGTGAAAGCTCTGGACCACCGAGTTGGTGGGGGCCGATGTCGGTACGGCTGGGAGGTCCCTCCCGGCAACCGACTGGTAGGCATCACTGGATGACCAGACGTTGCCGTCGAAGGAGTCGAGGGATGTGAGCCGCCAGTAGGCCGGTCGGGCGGAGGCCACGGTGAGCACCTCGACGTTGGACTGGCGGACCAGACGGTCCCTGATGTCCACCAGGGGATTGACGGTGATGCGGGGGCTGGGCTGGGTCTGGTTGTCGTGATGCAAATTGACGACCGGAGCGGCGCCCGCGCCGGGAAGGCGGGGGCCGATCAGGCTGCCCGCCACCACCGCGACAGCTCCCAGCACCAGGCCGCCGCGGGCCAACGTGGCCGCTCCGGACCTGGTCCGGCTGGCGAACCACGCAGTGGTGGCTCGGGCCTTGTCGGCTTCATGGACCACCACGAAGATCAGCACGGCGGCCACGTAACCGGCGATGGTCAGAGCTCGCCCGGCCGGCCGGCCCAGAGCGGCGGTGAGCAGGACGAGGGTGAATGACGGGATGAGTGCCTCGAGCGTTCCTCCGGTGCGAAAGGCGGCCCAGTCGGCCAAGGCCGCCGCCATGCCCACGCTGTACATGGCAATCAGCAGGAATCCCTTGGTGGCGGGCGCCGGAGCGGTCAGTCGGGCAAAGTCCATCCGAGCGTGGGAGATGGCCGAGCTGAAGGCGTGGATGGTGCCTGACCCGGGGATCCCATCCACCGTGCTGGCCGGCAGGACCAGCCATACCACTGCCAGGGTGACACCCAGGGCGCACAGGGCGAAGGTGGTGGTGGTGCCCAGGCCCAGGCGTCTCCCGGCGTACGCCAGCCCATGGCCGACCAGCACAGCGACCACTACCGGCAAGAGGAACGCCAGCCCGGCGAACAGCCGTCCCATCCCGGCCGCCGAGATCAGCGTCACCGCCGCCAGGGTGGCAGTCGGCAGCGCGGTCCGTCTCACAACACTGCTCCGCAGGGGCAACGGTGCTCCGCTCTCACAGTGGGGCAGGGGCCGAGCCGTGGGTCCGGACCGGACGGGGGCCCAAGTGGGCCTGGCGGCTCAACATCTGGGCCCAGGCCACCGCCAAGGGGATCTTGGTGCTCACCCTGACCGTCGTGAGATCGCCGGGGACCGTCGGCTCCCTGGGTACAGCTCCGGATGCGCCGTCGGCTTGGAGGAGCACCAGGATGACCGGCCCGAACCAGCGCCGTAACTGGGCCACCTTTCCCAGATCAAGCTCCGAGGCGGCGGTGGTGGTGATCAGGACCAGGGACCCCCCGGCCCTCTGGTCCGCCAGCAGGGCGACGGTGGATGCCAGGTCACCTGACTGGGTAACGGTTGCCTCGGCCAACCTGGTCAACATGGTGTCCAGATGGGCTGACCCGGACCTGGTGCCCGAGTCGATCCCGGCGCTGGTGACCAGGCGCACCGGTGTGCGCGCCACGGTGGCCGCGGTGACCACGCTGGCCGCCGCCGACAGGGCCACTTCCAGCGATGAGGAGCTCTGAACGGTTCGTCGCAGATCGACGGCCACCGTGACGCCGCCCTGCCAGAGGGCCTCCTCCTGGCGGATCAGGAGGTCTCCGGCCCGAGCGGTGGCTGGCCAGTGCACCCGACGCAGGTCGTCGCCCTCGTCGTAGGAGCGCAGGGTGTAGAAGTCCTCGCCTCGCTGGCCGAGGAAGGAACGGGGGTCACCAGTACCGCTTTGGTGGCCGCCGCGGGCCGGAGCCGGACAGGTGATCGGGTCGACATGGGGGTAGACGGTGAACCGGGTCGGACCAGCCGCGGTGGTCGCCGAAGTCGCCAGCCCAAACGGGTCTCGGCGTTCGAGTGCCAGAGGGCCAAGGGTGAAGACGCCCCGGCGCTCGGAGGGTAGGCGGTAGGCCGCCCGGGCCACCTCAGCCGGCTCGAGGGGGGCCAGGAGGAAGCGGGCCGATCGACGACCGCCGTCGAAAGGGTCACGGGCCAGCATGAGCGGCGAGTGGCGCCTGGCCAGGTTGCGCACCGTCAGCTCGACCCGGCATGACTGGCCGGCATGAGCCCGGGGCGGGTGCAGGGTACGGGCGCCAACCATCTCGCAGCGGCCCAGGCGCACCCAGACCACGGCCGCCATCACCAGCACCGCGGCCGCGGTGGCCAGCACGTACAGCTCCACCAGTCCAAGGAGCCGGCCGATCACCGCCAGGACTACCGAGGCACCGACCAGCAGCCAGCCGCGCCGAGTGGGCAACCGTGCCTACCTGGATGCCACGGCGGCGGGCACCGGTACCCTGGCCAGCACCTCGTCAACGACCCCTACCGTCTCGATCCCGCTCAACTGAGCACCCGAGGTGAGGGTGAGGCGGTGCTCGAGCACCGGGCCGGCCACCACCTTGACGTCGTCAGGGATCAGGTACCCACGGCCCTCGGCGGCCGCTCTGGCCCGTGCCGCCCGCTGAAGGGCCAGCACTGCCCGAGGTGACATCCCCAGCGCCAACGCCCCATGGGACCTGGTTGCCGCGGCCAGGTCGACGATGTAGCCCTTGATGGCTGGAGCCACGAACACGGCCTGGGCCACCTCGACCATGGCGGCCACGTCGGCCGGCCCGGCCACCGGTCCGAGGGTGTCAACCACACTGCCGCTGGCCTGGGTGTCGAGCATGGCCAACTCGGCCCAACGTGCCGGATAGCCCATGTGGATGCGCATCAAGAAGCGGTCCAGCTGGCTCTCGGGCAGCGGATAGGTGCCCTGATGCTCGATCGGGTTCTGGGTGGCGATGACGATGAAGGGCGACGGCAGGGCGTAAGTGACGGAGTCCACCGTCACCTGGCCCTCCTCCATGGCCTCCAGTAGGGCCGACTGGGTCTTGGGGGACGCCCGGTTGATCTCGTCGCCCAGGACGACATTGGCGAAGAGGCCTCCCGGACGGAACTCGAAGCTCTCCTTGGCCCGGCTGTAGACGTTGACTCCCGTCACGTCCGAAGGCAGCAGGTCGGGAGTGAACTGGATCCGCTGGCAACGGCAATCCAGCGAGGCGGCGATGGCCTTGGCCAGGGTGGTCTTGCCCACCCCCGGAACGTCCTCGATGAGGAGGTGACCCTGGGCCACCAGGCAGACCAGGGCCAAGCGGATGGCGTCGTCCTGGCCCTGGATGGCCTGCTCGATGTTCTCGACCATCGACTCGAACAGCTTGGCGAAGTCGATGTCGCGCCCAGCCACCAGTCGTTGCTGTCTGGCCATTGCCTTACTCTACGGTAAGGGTTGTGGCCCTTTGCCTCGCCATCGACGTCGGGGGTACCAAGCTGGCCGCCGGGCTGGTGGACGACCGAGGGCAGGTGCTGGCCGAGCAGCAGGTGCCCACCCCACATGAGGGAGACGCCGAGCAGGTCTTCGCCACCCTGGCCGGCCTGGTGGACCGGATCCGGGCTGACCCACGCCCCGACAAGGCCACCAACTCACCCGGAGACGCGCTGGTGTGCTGCGGGGTCGGGTGTGGTGGGCCAATGACCTCCGACACGGTATCGCCGCTGAACATCGGTGCGTGGAGATCGTTTCCCCTGATGTCCCGGTTGGCGGAGTCCACCGGGCTGCCCACCTTCGTCGACAACGACGCCAAGGCCCTGGCCCTGGGCGAAGGCTGGCTGGGTGCGGCCGCAGGCAGGCGGGACTACCTGGCCATGGTCGTCTCCACCGGCGTGGGGGCGGGGATCGTGCTGGATGGGCGACTGCTGGACGGCCGGACCGGCAATGCCGGCCATATCGGCCATGTGGTGGTGGTGCCTGACGGCCGCCGGTGCTCGTGTGGCGGACGCGGGTGCCTGGAGGCAGAGGCGGCCGGACCGGCCATCGCCGCCGTCACCGGCCGTCCGGCCAGTGAGGCCGACCAGGCGGTGGTGGCCAGGACCGGGCGACTGGTGGGTCGGGCGGTGGCATCGACGGCCAATCTGTTGGACCTGGACCTGGCGGTGGTGGCCGGGTCAGTGGCGCTGGGCTTTGGCCAACCGTTCTTCGCCGCCGCCCAGGCCGAGCTGGACGCCCTGGCCTGCCTGGACTTCTCCTCGGGGACCAGCATCGTCCCGGCTGGACTGGGCCGCCAGGGTCCCCTGGTGGGAGCGGCCGCAGTGGCCTGGCGAGCGATGGCTGGCGCCGGCGCCTGGCCGGCGCACTCGTCATGATGCTGCGCCGCAGATCAGCCTCCGAGCGGTCGGTGGCGCCCATGGTTGTGGCCCGTGCCCTGCTGGCGGTCGTCCGCCGGCCTGACCTGTGGACCACCGCCATGAACCAGGCCCGAGTGACGGCCCGCCCCGGCTGGTGGCGACACTGGCCTCCGTGGCCGATGCCCTCCGGCAGGTACCTGGCATTTCGCATGGAAACGGCCTATGGCTCGGGCAGGCCAATCGCCATGTCCCCGGGTGATGTAGTGGGACACCTGGAATGGTGCCGCGACCAGCGCAAGCTGTCGCGCTAACGTCGGGCCATGTCTCTACCACCACCGCCGTGAGCCGGGCGCTGGTCCTCAACGCCAGCTTCGAGCCACTGTGCGTGGTCACGGCTCGGCGTGCCCTGTTGCTGGTGCTGGACGAGAAGGCCGAGTTGTTGGCGGCCACCGACGGAGTGTTCCGATCGGTGAGGGCCAGTTTTCCCGAGCCCTCGGTGGTGCGCCTGGCCCGCTACGTCAAGGTTCCCTATCAGACCCGGGTGGCCCTCAACCGCCGGGCCGTCTTCGCCCGGGATGGCCACCGCTGCCAGTACTGCGGAGCCGGGGCGGAGAACATCGACCATGTCGTGCCCCGCAGCCGGGGGGGCACCCACACTTGGGAGAACGTGGTGGCCGCCTGCCGGCCGTGCAACAGTCACAAGGAGGATCGCCTCCTCCACGAGGTCGGCTTCACCCTGCGCCATTCCCCGGCCCAGCCCCACCAGCGAATCTGGCTGTTGGTGGCCATCGGTGGGGTGCGTCCGGACTGGGAGCCCTATCTCGGGATCGCTCCGATGTCCGATCTCGGTACCACCTCGCTTTCAGCTTGAGCTCCCTCGCCTGGGAGGTACGGCGGCGGACGGCCGACGCCGCCGACCTTCACCAGCCACCCCTGGAGGCCTGTGGCACCAGGCAGGTCACCTTGTGCCGGGTCAGCCGCCCGGCCCTGGTGCTGGGCAGTACCCAGGCCGAGGGCGACGCCGACCTGGGCCGAACCGCGGCCGCCGGCATTGCCGTGTCCCGCCGACGCAGCGGTGGGGGAGCGGTCCTGGTCGTACCCGGCCAGCTGGTCTGGGCCGAGGTGCGCATCGAGCGGGCCGATCCCCTCTGGGAGGCGGACGTGGGAAGGGCCTTTTGGTGGCTGGGGAACGTCTGGGCCGCTGCCCTGGTCGATCTGGGGGTGGGTGGCGTCGAGGTGCACAGGGGGGGCCTGGTCGCCACCGGCTGGTCCTCGGTGGCCTGCTTCGCAGGTTTGGGGCCCGGAGAGGTGACGGTCGGAGCAGTCAAGGTGGTCGGCCTCTCCCAGCGCCGGACCCGGGAAGCGACCACCTTCTCGTGTGCCGCCCTCCTGGACTGGGAGCCCGGCGACCTGCTCGAGCTGCTGGCCCTCAGCCCCGAGCAGCGCGTCGAGGCAACCGCCTGCCTCAGCCGAGCGGCCACCGGCCTGCGCGCCTTGGTGGAGCGTCCCGTCGAGATGACGGTGACAATGGTCGAAGACGCTTTCCTGGGTCGCCTCGGTCGCCTGGACCATCCCGGTGCCGGGCCGCGCCGGAGCCGGGGGATTGACGGGTGGGGGTAAGGGGCGTAATGTGGCGGCTAGTGGCGCGAAGGGGAGGGTCCGGACGCGCGTGAGGGAGAGCAGTGGGAGCGAGCCAGGATGGCCAGGTTCTATGGGGAGTTCGAGCACTCCCTGGATGTCAAGGGACGAGTCATTCTGCCCGTTCGATTTCGCGATGCACTGCCAGGGGGAGGTTATCTCTCGAAGTTCGACGGAGGTTGCCTGGCGCTCTGGGCGCCCGACGAGTTCGAGCAGCAGATGGAGAAGTTGCTGGAGCAGGCAGATTCCAGTCCCGAGCAGCGCGATCTGGCTCGGGTGCGGGCTGCCGGCACCCACGAGGTGGAGATCGACCGTCAGGGGCGGCTACCCATCCCCGGCCGCCTGCGGGAGTTCGCCGGCCTGGACGGCGAGGTCCTCATCCTGGGTGCCATCAACCGGATCGAGCTGTGGCCACCAGTCCGGTGGCGCCAGCAGTTGCAGGAACCTTTCGAACGCCGACTCACCGAGGGTGCAGTTGGTCAACAGCAGTGAGCACCTGGCGCATGCGCAGCCCCTCGACTGGGGCGATGGGGGACTTCCCTCTCCGCCGACCCCCATCGCCGCCGGCAGGTTTCCCACCTGACGGCACAGCACTGGTCGGGGGGCTGCGGATGAGCCAGGTGACGCAGGGTCGGGAGTTCGATCACCGGCCCGTCATGGTGCGCGAGGTGGTGGACCTGTTCGGACCGGTGCCACCTGGCCTGGTACTCGACGCCACCGTTGGTGGGGGTGGTCACGCCTCGGCCATCCTCGCTGCCCACTCCCATCTGTCCCTGGTGGGCCTGGATGCCGATCCAGAGGCGGTGGTCGCTTCCCGGGCGGCACTGGCTGCAGTGGGAGACAGGGCTGCGGTTCACCAGGCCAATTTTGGCCAATTAAGGGCAGTTGTGGGCGAACGTGCGCTGTCGGGTGTCCTGTTCGACCTCGGGGTCAGCTCGGCCCAGCTGGACCGGCCCGAGCGGGGCTTCTCCTACCGGGTCGACGCCCCCCTCGACATGCGCATGGACCCCCGCCGGGGCGCCAGCGCAGCTGACCTGGTCAACACCATGGACATTGAAGAGATGGTCCGGCTGTTGGCGGCCAACGGCGAGGGGCGCTTCGCCCGCCGCATCGCCAGGGCCATCGTCGCCTCCCGGCCGCTGGCCACCACCGGCCAGTTGGCAGACGTGGTGCGCTCGGCCATCCCGGCCGCCACCCGGCGCCAGGGCGGTCACCCGGCCAAGCGGGTGTTCCAGGCCATCCGCATCGCAGTCAACACCGAATTGGAGGTGCTGGGGCCCGCCCTCGACTCCGCCATCGAGCTGCTGGCTGCGGGTGGGCGCTGCGCGATCCTGTCCTACCATTCCGGCGAGGACCGCCTGGTGAAGGGCCGCCTCACTCGGGCTGCCAGTGGGGGATGCGCCTGCCCGCCGGGCCTGCCGTGTGTGTGCGGAGCCCAGCCTTGGCTCCGCCTGTTGAACCGGGGAGCTCGTCGTCCCTCCTCCGCCGAGGTGGAGGCGAACCCTCGCGCCGCCAGTGCCCGTCTGAGGGCTGGGGAGCGGCTGGGACCGGAGCACCGAGACCCGCCCAACACAGGCCAGCAGGCTTGCCCATGAGCGTGGCCGAGACTCGGTGGGGCAGCCCGGCCCTGCGCCAGCCGGCGAGAAGGCGCCCGGCGGCTCGCCCTTCCCCAGAGCCGTCCCGAGCACCTCTACGAGTACTCGACAGTTCCAGCCGGTCACGGCCGCGCCTCGCTCAACGACCCAGGTTGGTGCTGGTCGGTGGGCTGGGCGTCATCTGCCTGGTGCTGCTGGGGGTGGTTGCCGCTCACGTCATGCTGGCTCAGAGCCAGCTCCGCCTGGATCGGCTGAACCACCAACTGGCCAACCAGGTCCAGGTGCACCAGCGCCTGGAGCTCCAGGCCGCCCAGCTGGAGTCACCCACTCGCATAATGACCACCGCTCAGCAGCGCCTGCACATGGTGGCACCGGCCAGCGTGACCTACCTGTCCCCGAAGGCCCGGACTGCGCACCCTGCCCGGACTGGGAGCACTGCCGGGGCTGGCCGGACTGGGAGCACTGCCGGGGTTGGCCGGACTGGGACCACTGGCCCCTCGGGTCGGTGACCGGACCGCCCCGGCCCTCGCCCAGGGTGGCGCCCTGGGTCCGTCGCCGCGCCGCCGGTGGTGGTGCCCCCAGTGCCGCCGACCGCCGCCGCGCCGCCGGTGGTGGTGCCGCCGACCGCCGCCGCGCTGCCGACCGCCGCCGCGCCACCGCCCATCGCCGCGCCGCCGCCAAAGGTGCCGCTGCCCGTCGCTGCGCCGCCCGTGGTGCCACCGTGCGCCGCCGACCCACGCCGAGGACCAGGCCCAGGCCGACGACCACAAGCAGGTCCACAACCAAGCCCAACGCAAGGCCCAGCGCCAGCGCGAGGCGCAACTCCAGGTCCAGCTACAGGTCCACGCCCACCACTCCCCGCCAGGCGGCCCGACGGCTGATCTCTCTCATGGTCGTCATTGGAGTGGCATTCGTCCTGGTGGTAGTGCGCCTCACCTGGGTCCAGGTGATCCACAATCAGGCCTACGCGGCGGTCGGCCGCTCGGAGCTGTTGCACACGGTCAGCCTGGCCGCCCAGAGGGGTCCCTTGCTGGACAGGGACGGCCGAGTCCTGGCCATGTCGGTTCCCCTTCAGACGGTGGTGGCCGATCCCCACCAGATCGACGACCCGCTCGGCGAGGCCAAGGCCCTGGCCCCGGTGTTGAAGATGAGCGTGGCCACCCTGCAACGCGATCTGAGCCGGGGCTCGGGCTTCGTCTACCTGGCCCACCAGGTGGGCGACCCCACCGCGGCCGCGGTGAAGGCCCTGCAGCTGACCGGGATCGGCTTCGTCAAGGAGCCCAAGCGGGAGTTGCTGGCCGGCAATCTGGTTTCGCCGGTGCTCGGCAGCGTGGGGACCGAAGGCCACGGCCAGGGAGGCATCGAATACGAGTACGACCATCAGCTGGCCGGACGCTCCGGTCAGATGGTCGTCCAGCGCGACCCCAACGGCAGGGACATCCCCGGCGGGGTGGTCAGCGATCAGGCGGCCCAGGCCGGCCGGGGCTTGGTGCTCACTCTCGACACCCCCTTGCAGATCGAGGTCCGCCAAGCCCTCTCTAATGAGGTGGTGGCCAGCAAGGCCCAGGCCGGCATGGCCGTGGTGATGGACTCTCGTAATGGCGACATCCTGGCCATGGCCAACCTGTCCCGCCCGCCCAACCAACCCGCAGGAGCTCCGGTCCCCGCCCCGTCCAACCTGGCCCTGACCGAGGTCTTCGAGCCCGGCTCGACGGCCAAGATCGCCACCATAGGTGGTGCTCTGCAGGATCATGTGGTTACCCCGGATCAGCGCCTGGTGGTACCCGACCAGCTCCAGGTGGCCGACGCCACGTTCCACGACGCCGAGGCTCACCCGACGACTGATCTGTCGGTGAGCGACATCCTGGCTCGCTCCTCCAACGTGGGGACCATCACCATCGCCAAGATGTTGGGCAAGGAGCGGATCAACCGGTTCCTGCAGGGCTTCGGCTTCGGCCAGCCCACCGGACTGGGCTTTCCTGGCGAGTCTGCCGGCTTCCTGGACAAGCCGGCCCACTGGTCAGGCACGTCCATCGGCGCGGTGCCCATTGGCCAGGACGAGGCCGTCACCGCAGTGCAAATGCTCGACGCCTACAACGTGGTGGCCAATGGCGGGCTGATGGTCCCACCTCGCCTGGTGGATGCCACCGTCGACGCCAGCGGCGTCGAGCACCCCGTCCCGGCTCGGCCCGGGCGTCGGGTGATCTCATCCCGGACGGCAGACCAGCTCAAGCCCATGCTGGAGCAGGTGGTGCAGGGGGCAGACGGTACCGGCAACGCGGCTGCCATTCCCGACTACACGGTGGCCGGCAAGACCGGCACCGCTCAGAAGCCGTACGTGGGCCGACCTGGCTACCAGCCGGGGGCCTACATGGCCAGCTTCGCCGGCTTCATACCGGCGCAGCGCCCAGCGCTGACGGCCATCGTGGTGCTGGACCAGCCCACACCCATTTACGGCGGCTCGGTGGCTGCCCCCGTGTTCGCCGAGATCGGCCGGTACGCCCTGAGCCATTTCCAGGTCCCCCCTGACCTGGGACCGCCCGGGAGTGGGTCGATCACGGTTCCGGTCATCAGCCCGACTCCCGCCAAACCCGGAGCCACCCCAGGCTCGACCATGCCCACCTCAACCACGCCCAGCTCAACCAAGCCCACCTCAACCAAGCCCACCTCAACCACGTCCACCACTACCACCACGGCCAGAGTTGCGCCGCGGACCTCAGAGTCCCCGACCAGCTCCACAGCTTCGGGCACCAGTTCAACCGGCGGCTCAACCCCCGGTTCGGCCCCCAACCCCCGGGGGCCGACCACGACCACTACGCTCGGACGGTCACCAGGGATTCGGAGCAAACCGTAGTGCCGCTCGACCGGCTGCTGGGGGGGGTCGACGTGGTGGAGGTCCGGGGGAATCCGGCCGATGTCGGCGTGAGGAGCATCACCTTCGACACGAGCGATGTCGTGCCCGGGGCACTGCACTGCTGCCTGCCGGGGGCCAGGGTGGACGGGCACGACCTGGCTGAACAAGCGGTGGCGGCCGGGGCCACTGCCCTGCTGTGCGAGCGGATGCTGCCCCTGGATGTGGTGCAGGCCCGGGTGCCCCAGGGGCAGGTCCGCCCAGCCATGGCCCAGGTGGCCGCCTCCTACTGGGGCCATCCCGCCTCATCGCTGGTGATGACCGGGGTGACCGGGACCAACGGCAAGACGACGGTCACCCACCTCCTGTCGGCCATCCTGGAGGCCCACGGGTGGCCCACCGAGGTGATCGGTACCCTCCACGGGGCCCGCACCACCCCAGAGTCCCCGCTCCTCCAGCGGATGCTGGCCGAGCTGCGCGACCGGGACGGCCGGGCGGTGGCCATGGAAGTGTCGTCCCACGCCCTGGCTCAGCATCGAGTGGACGGCGTCCGCTTTGCGGTGGCGTGCTTCACCAATCTGAGCCGGGACCATCTCGACTACCACGGCACCATGGAGGCCTATTTCGAGGCCAAGGCCGACCTCTTCACTCCGGAGCGGGCCGAGGCCGGCGTGGTCAACGCCGACGACCCCTGGGGCCGGCGCCTCCTCGCCGATGCCCGGATACCGCTGGAGGCGTTCAGCCTGGACGACGCCGGCGACCCGGAGGTGGGGCCCACCAGCACCACCTTCACCTGGGGCGGGCACCACCGGGTCAGCCTGGGCCTCGGCGGACGGTTCAACCTGGCCAACGCCCTGGCGGCGGCCACCATGGCCCGCTACCTCGGCGTACCGGGGGACACGGTGGCGGCCGGACTGTCGGCCGTGCGGTCCATCCCGGGCCGCCTGGAGGTGGTGAGTGCGGGTCAGCCCTTCACCGTGCTGGTCGATTACGCCCACACGCCTGCCGCCCTGGAACAGGCACTGGAGGCGGCCCGCCTGGCGATCGTCAACTCTCGTCCGAAAAGTGGCTGCTATAGCGACCACTTTTCGGACGAGAGTTGTGATCGGGCGGGCGGCGGCGGGCGGTCCGGCGGCGGACGGCCCGGCGGCGCGGGTGGCACCGGCGGCGGGCGGTCCGGCGGCGGACGGCCCGGCGGCGCGGGTGGCACCGGCGGCGCGGGCAAGGTGATCGTCGTGTTCGGCGCCGGGGGCGACCGGGATCGCACGAAGAGGCCCCTCCTCGCCGAAGTGGCCACCCGCCTGGCCGACCGGGTCTACCTCACCTCCGACAATCCCCGCCACGAGGACCCGCTGACCATCATGGCCGAGGTGGCCAGGGGCGCTGGCCGTCCGGGAGTACTGGTGGCTGAGCCCGACCGGGCCACGGCCATCGCCCGGGCCCTGGAGGATGCCACTGATGGCGACGTGGTGCTGGTAGCCGGAAAGGGCCACGAGACCACCCAGGACATGGCTGGCCACCGGGCCCCCTTCGACGACCGGGCAGTAGCGAGGGCCATCCTCCAACGCCGCTACCAACCAGCCGGCGCCAGCCCCGACCAGCCGGACGCCAGCCCCAACCGCCCGGCCGGCACCGGCGGAGGCGCGCCGTGATTGCCCTCTTCACGGCGGGCGGGGTGGCCCTGCTGTTGACCGGCCTGGGTACGCCTGTCCTCATGCGCTGGCTCACGGCCAGAGGCGTCGGCCAGCACATCCGGGAGGACGGCCCCAAGGGCCATGTGACCAAGGCCGGCACCCCGACCATGGGGGGCATCACCATCGTGGGGGCGGTGGTGATCGGCTACATCGCCGGTCACCTGGGGATCGGGGCCCCCTTCACCCGGTCGGGTGCCCTGGTGATCCTAGTGGTGGCGGCGGCCGGCCTGGTGGGGCTGATCGACGACTGGATCAAGGTTCACAACCAGCGCAACCTGGGCCTGTCCAGCCGGGCCAAGCTGGGTGGACAGCTCCTGTTGGCCCTCACCTTCGTCTTCCTGGGCCTCTACTGGGTCAAGGTGAGCACCATGTTGTCCTTTACCCGCTACAGCTCCACCGGGATCAACCTCCACTACGCCGGGTGGGGGATCCTGGCGGCGGTGGCCCTCATCGGCGCCTCCAACGCGGTCAACCTCACCGACGGCCTGGACGGCCTGGCCGCCGGATCCGCCTCCATCATCTTCAGCTGCCTGGCGGTCATCGGCTACTGGGTGTTCCGCCACCCGCGCATCTACCACGTCCACAATGGCCTCGACCTGGCCCTGGTGGCGGTGGCGCTCACCGGGGCGTGCACCGGGTTCTTGTGGTGGAACGCCGCCCCGGCCCGGATCTTCATGGGCGACACCGGGTCCCTGGCCATCGGGGCGGGCCTGGCCGCCCTGTGCTTCGAGATGAACCTCCAGCTGCTGCTGCCTCTGCTCGGTGGCCTGTTCGTGCTGGTCACGCTGTCGGTGGTGATCCAGGTGGCGAGCTTTCGCCTGTTTGGCCGGCGGGTGTTCCTGATGGCGCCGCTGCATCACCACTTCGAGCTGAAGGGGTGGCCGGAGACCACCGTGATCATCCGCTTCTGGATCCTGGCCGGGCTGTTCACAGCCATGAGCCTGGGCCTGTTCTACGCCGACTTCCTCACCTTCGGGACGGCCGGCTGATGGCAGGCGCCGGCGCGCTGGTGGTGGGACTGGCCCGCACGGGCGAAGCGGTGGTCAGGCACTTTGCCAAATTGGGCCTCTCGGTGGTCGCTGTCGATGACCACTCCCGCCCGGCCCTGCGCCAACGAGCGGCCGCCCTCGGTGTCGAGCTGGTGGAGGCCCCCTCGCCATCCCGCCTGGCCGAGCTGGCCCGGGGCGCCGAGGTGGTGGTGGTGAGCCCGGGGGTGCCGGCCCATCATCCAGTCTTCTCCCTGGGCCCGGGGATCCCGGTGGTGAGCGAGGTGGAGCTGGCCGCCCGGGTGGCCAAGGTGCCGATGGTGGCCATCACCGGGACCAACGGCAAGACCACCGTGACCACCCTGGTAACCCGGATGCTGGCGGCCAGTGGGTACCGGGCGGTGGCTGCCGGCAACATCGGCATGCCACTGGTGGAGGCGGCAGCCGGCGACGCAGAGGTCCTGGTGGCCGAGGTGTCGTCGTTCCAGCTGGCCCTGACCTCAAGCTTTCGTCCCCAGGTGGCCACCTGGCTCAACGTGGCCGAGGACCACCTGGACTGGCACCCCGACATGGTTGGCTATGTGGCGGCCAAGGCCCGTATCTGGGCCAACCAGGGTGGCGGTGACGTAGCCGTGGCCAACGCCGAGGATCCGGTGGTCATGGCCGCAGCAGGCTGCGCCCCGGCCCGGCTGGTCACCTTCGGTCTGGGAGTGGGCGACTACCGGGTGCGGGAGGCGGCCCTTTTCGAGGAATGCTGCGAAGGGCCGACCGAGGTCGCCAGGGTGGACGAGCTGCCCAGGGCCATGCCCCACGACCTGGCCAACGCCCTGGCCGCAGTGGCCACCGCCCGGGCCGCAGGGGCCAGCCTCGAGGCCTGCCGGGAGGCGCTGGTGGGCTTCGGTGGCCTGCCCCACCGGGTGGAGCTGGTGGGGCGGTTTGGGGGAGTGTCCTGGTACGACGACTCCAAGGCCACCACCCCGGCCTCCGTGCTGGCCGCCCTGGGCGGGCTCGACTCGGTGGTCCTGGTGGCCGGCGGGCGCAACAAGGGCGTGGACCTGTCGGCCCTGCGGGCCGGGGCCGGGCAGATCCGCACGGTGGTGGCCATCGGGGAGGCGGCCGGGGAGATCGAGGCTGCCTTCGCCGGCGCCTGCCCGGTGGTGGTGGCCGGGTCGATGGACGAGGCGGTGGCGTTGGCGTCCGAGGCGGCCCGGCCGGGTGACGCCGTGGTGTTGTCCCCGGCGTGCACCTCGTTCGACTGGTACCGCTCCTACGCCGAGAGGGGTGACGACTTCGCCCGAGCCGTCAGGCAGGCATTGGCCAGGGAGGTAGTCGGTTGAGAGCGCTGTTGTCCAGGTGGTCGAGTGCCCCGGCCAAGCCGGCCAGCCCGCAAAAGCCCGGTCTGTTCGTCGGGGTGCTGGCCCTGGTCGTGATCCTCAATGTGATCGGCCTGGTCATGGTGCTGTCGGCCTCGTCGGTCGAGTCCCTGCGTCAGTACGGCTCGTCATGGTATTTCTTCGGGCGTCAGGTCCTGTGGCTGGTCGTCGGCGCCGCGGCCATGGCCCTCACCGTGCGGATCGACTACCGGACCTGGCGCCGCTGGAGCAGGCCGTTCCTCCTGGCCTGCCTGGTCATGCTCTTCTTCGTCCTGGTTCCCGGCATCGGGGTGAGCGTCGGTGGTTCCAGCCGATGGCTGGGCGCCGGCTCGCTGCGCCTTCAACCCTCCGAGCTGACCAAGCTGGCCCTGGTGCTGTTCGGAGCCGACCTGCTGGCTCGCCGAGCCGACCGCATGGGCGACTGGCGGGCCACCCTACGGCCCATGCTGATCATCTTCGGCCTGGCCGGCGCCATGGTCTTCAAGCAGCCCGACCTGGGCACCACCCTAGTGCTGGCCTGCATCACCCTGGGACTGCTGTGGTGCGCCGGCACACGCCTGGCCACCATGTCCGGCGTGGTGGTGCTCCTGATGGGGGGCGCATTCATCTCCAGCGTGATGAAGCCGTACCAGCGCGCTCGGCTGCTGTCGTTCACCAACCCCCTGGCCCATGCGTCCAACTCCGGTTACCAGGTGGTCCAGTCCCTGGTGGGGCTGACGTCGGGGCACCTGTTCGGAGTGGGCCTGGGTGCCAGCCGGGCCAAGTGGGGCTTCTTGCCCAACGCCTATACCGACTTCATCTTCTCCATCATCGGCGAGGAGCTGGGCCTGATCGGAGCGGTGCTGGTGATCGGCCTGTTCGTGGCGCTGGCCGTGCTGGGCATCCGAGTGGCGGCCCGATCCCCTGACCGCTTTGGGGCGCTGACGGCGGCCGGCATCACCTGCTGGATCGTCAGCCAGGCGGTGATCAACATCGGAGCGGTGGTGGGGGCACTGCCGGTCAGCGGGGTACCGCTTCCATTCGTGTCCTACGGCGGATCCTCGCTCGCCATCCTCATGGCGGCCACCGGCGTGCTGCTCAACGTGGCTGGCCAAACACGGGGCGGCCAGTCCAGGGGAGCCGGCCAATCTCGAAACGCGGCCGCGGCCGCCCAACCCAAGGGACCGGCCAAGATGCTGCGGGGCGTCCCACGATGAGGCTCGCCTCTCGTCGCCTTCGCTCCGGCCATTCTCGCCCCGAAGATTCTGGCTCGGGAGACTCAGCCACGTTCGCCATGGTGGCCGGCGGCGGTACCGCCGGCCACGTCCTGCCCGCCCTGGCCATAGGCCACGCCCTGGTGGCGGCCGGCCATCCGCAGTCCAGCATCCACTTCGTCGGCTCGCGCCGGGGCATCGAGGCCCGCCTGGTCCCCGACGCCGGCTTCGAGGTGACCCTCCTGCCGGGCCGGGGGGTGGTCCGCCATCTCGACCGGGAGAACCTGGGGGCCGTGGCCGGTCTGGTGCGAGCCCTGGCCATGGCCCTGGGCCTGGTGGCCCGCCGCCGCCCGGCAGTGGTGGTATCGGTGGGCGGCTACGCAGGCCTGCCCTGCGCCCTGGCGGCCGTAGCGCTACGGGTCCCCTTGGTGGTGGCCGAGTCCAATGCCGTGCCGGGGGGCGCCAACCGCCTGGTGGGCCGTCTGGCCCGGGCCAGCGCGGTGGCCTTCGAGGGCACGGCACTGCCTCGCGCCGTGGTCACCGGGAACCCGGTAAGCCCGGAGATGGCGGCGGTGGACCGCTCGCCAGAGGGAAGGGCAGCCGCCCGAGCCCGACTGGGCCTGCTGGAGGAGAGAATGGTGGTGGCCGTCTTTGGTGGCTCGCTGGGCGCCCTTCGGATCAACCAGGCCACCCTTGGGCTGGCTCGGGCCTGGGCCGATCGCCGCGACTTGGCCATCTATCACGTGGTGGGCCGGCGGGACTGGCCCGAGGTGGCCCGAGATCTGCCCAGGGCCCCGGGCGGGGGCCTGGTGTACCAGGGGGTGGAGTACGAGGAGCACATGGACCAGGTCCTGGCGGCTGCCGACGTGGTGGTGTGCCGGGCCGGCGCCACCTCGGTGGCCGAGCTGGCGGTGGCCGGGGTACCCAGTGTGCTGGTGCCCCTCCCGGGTGCCCCCGGTGATCATCAGACGGCCAACGCCAGGGCCATGGTGGACGCCGGGGGAGCGGTGCTGCTGGTCGACCAGCAGTGCACGCCAACCGGGCTGGCCGAGGTGCTGGGCAGCCTCTTGGCCCAACCCGGGCGTCTGGCCACCATGGGTCGGGCGGCGGCCCGGCGGGGCCGGCCCGATGCCGCCTCCCGGGTGGTCGAGCTGATCGAGAGCCACGCCCGAGGAAGGCAATGAGCGACCGTCCCAGGGGTGGCGCCCCGGCTCTTGACCTGGCCATGCCCCTCCGGATCCACGTGGTGGGAGCCGGGGGGGCAGGCATGAGCGCCATCGCCTCGGTGCTGGCGGCCATGGGCCATACCGTGAGCGGGAGCGACGTACGTGGGTCGCCCAGCCTGGAGCGCCTCCGAGCGGCCGGGGCGGCGGTTGTGGTGGGCCACCACCGCGACAACGTGGGCCAGGTCGACGTGGTGGCCGTCTCCAGCGCAGTCGGGAGATCCAATCCCGAGGTGGCGGCGGCCACCGAGCGTGGAATCCCGGTGCTGAGCCGGGCCGACATCCTGGCGGCCATCTGCGCCACCCGTCGCACGGTGGCGGTGGCCGGCACCCACGGCAAGACCACCACCGCGTCGATGCTGGCCCTGATGCTGGTCGAGGCGGGAGCCCAACCCTCCTTCATCATCGGCGGTGAGCTGAACGAGATCGGCACCGGCGCGGTGTGGGACACCGGGGAGTGGCTGGTGGTGGAGGCCGACGAGAGCGACGGGACGTTCCTGCGCCTCAGCCCCGAGGCCGCCGTGCTCACCAGCGTGGAGCCCGACCACCTGGAGTACCACGGTTCGTTCCGGGCATTGGTGGCCAGCTTCGACCGCTTTCTCGCCTCGGTTCCCGGCCCCCGGGCGGTGTGCGCCGACGATCCCACCGCCGCCGGCCTGGCGGCAGCCCAGGGCGCGTCCACCTACGGCACCTCGGCCGACGCAGGTTGGCGCATGGTCGCCATCGAGCGCTCGCGGGCCCAGACCAGCTTCGATCTCGAGGTCAATGGGGAGCGCCTGGGGCGCCTGCAGGTGGGTGTGCCCGGCCTGCACAACGCCCGCAACGCGGCCGGGGCGGCGGCCATCTCGCTGTCCCTCGGGGCCCGCTTCGAGCACGTCAAGCGGGCCCTGGCCCGCTTCGCGGGCGTAGCCCGGCGCTTCCAGTTTCGCGGCTCGGAGCGCGGCGTGAGCTTCGTCGACGACTACGCCCACCTGCCCGGCGAGGTGGCGGCTGCCCTGTCCACCGCAGCTGACGGTGATTGGGAGCGGGTGGTGTGCGTCTTCCAGCCCCACCGCTATTCGCGCACGGCCACGCTGTGGGCCGACTTCGCCGATTCCTTCGTGGCCGCTGACCTGGTGGTGGTGTGCGACGTCTATCCGGCCGGCGAGGAACCCAGGCCGGGGATCACAGGCGCGCTGGTGGCCCGGGCGGTGACCGACGCCCACCCGGCGGCCAACGTGGTCTACCTGGGGACCCGACCCGAGGTGGTGGACTTCCTGACCACCTCGCTGCGGCCCGGTGATGTGTGCCTGACCCTGGGCGCAGGGGACCTGACCACGCTGGCCGACGAGCTGACAACCGCTTGGGGGCAGCCGTGATGCCGCGCCGGGTCGAGGAGGCGGCGGCCATGCTGGGGTCTCTGGCCCGGCGGGACTGGCCCATCGGCCCCCTCACCACCTACCGGGTGGGCGGCCCCGCGGCGGTGTTCGTGGAGGTGGCCGACCACGCCGACCTGGAGGCGGTGCGCCGGGCGGTGCTGGCCGTCTCAGTGCCAACGGTGGTGCTGGGCAAGGGCTCCAACCTGTTGGTAGCGGACGCCGGCTTCCCCGGCCTGGTGGTGGCTCTGGGGCCGGCCTTCGCTGACATCGAGATCCAAGGGCACCGGGTCAGGGCTGGAGCGGCGGTCAGCCTTCCGGTGTTGGCCCGTCGCGCCGCGGCTGGCGGACTGACCGGGTTCGAGTGGGCGGTGGGCGTGCCGGGGTCAGTGGGCGGAGCGGTCCGCATGAACGCCGGCGGCCACGGTTCGGACATGTCGCGATGCCTGAGCCGAGCAGGAGTGGTGAGCCTGGTCGACCCGGACAAGCCTGGGGAGGCGGTGCCTGGGGAGGCGGTGCCTGGGGAGACGGTGCCTGGGGAGACGGTGCTGGAAACCGAAGCTCTGGGCTACGCCTATCGCCACTCTGATCTGGTCCCGAGCCAGGTGGTGACCTGGGCCGAGATGGACCTGGGGGCCGGTGACCGGGAGCGGTCGGAGAAGGCCATCGCCGACATCGTGCGCTGGCGCCGGGAGCACCAGCCCGGCGGACAGAATGCCGGGTCGGTTTTCACCAACCCGGCGGGTGACTCCTCGGGGCGAGTCATAGAGGCCGCCGGGCTCAAGGGTCACCGGGTCGGATCGGCGTCGGTGTCGGAGAAGCACGCCAACTTCATCCAGGCCGACCCCCAAGGCCGAGCCGACGACGTGAGAGCCCTGATCGAGGAGGTTCGACAGCTGGTGAGCCAGCGGCTGGGGATCGAGCTGGTCCCCGAGCTTCGCATGCTGGGGTTCTCCGGCACTGCCGAGCTGGCCTCCAGCCCAGTGGCCCGGTCCGAGAGGTTCCCATGATCGCCGGTGGGGCGGGGCGCCCGCTGATCGACCCCCGCTTTCGTGAGCGCCAGATCGCCGTGCGCCGCCACGCCGGCAGGCGCCGCCTGCTGATCGCAGGAATCCTGGCCGGGGCCTTGAGCCTGGGCGCCGGCGGGCTGGCCCTGCTCCACTCGTCGCTCCTGGCGGTGCGCACCGTCCGGGTGACTGGCGTCACCCACACCAGCCGAGCCAGGGTGCTCTCGGCTGCCCATCTGAGCAGGCTCATGATCGACGTCGAGGGTGCGAGCGCGGCCCAGCGAATCGAGCGCCTGCCGTGGGTGGCTGACGCCCGGTTCGAACGGCACTGGCCGTCGAGCGTGCAGATCTCAGTGACCGAGCGCAAGCCGGTAGGCGTGGTCGGCCTACCGGGGGCCGCGGTTGGCCCGCCGGGGGCCGCGGTTGGCCCGCCGGGGGCCGCGGTTGGCCCGCCGGGGGCCGCGGTTGGCCCGCCGGGGGCCGCGGTTGGCCCGCAGGCGGAGGCCGTGGCCCCGCCGGGGGGCGGATCGAGGACCGCCCCGGCTGGAGGGAGCCTCTGGGCGTTGGTGGACCGGACTGGCCGAGTGCTGGCCGACGTCTCCCAGCCACCGCCGGGCCTGGTCGTCCTGAGCGGCGTGGGCGACCCGGGCCAGCCCGGCTCCCTACTGGCGCCAGGAGCCGACCCGGCCCTGAATGCGGTTGCGGATCTGGGCCCGTCCCTGGCGCAGAGGGTGGCGACCGTGGATGCGGTCGGGGGTGGCCTGGAAATGGTCCTACGTCCGGTACCAGGTACCCCCGTGCCGGTAGCCCTACAGGGGGGTCATGCTGCGACCGGCCGCCCGGCGGCCCCGCCGGCTATCACCAACGGCCCCACGGTCGTGCTGGGCGGAGCCGATCAGCTGGGTGCCAAGCTCCAGGCACTGGCCCTTCTCGTCAACCAGGTCGACCTGTCCGGTGTCCGCAGCGTCGATCTGCGGGTTCCCCAATCTCCGGCCCTGACTCGACGATGACCCGATGTCGTAATCGAGCTGATTGCCTTCGAGTCAGATCAGGAGGTGGGGACATGCTCTTGGTCACCAAGGCTGGCGGATGGGGGTCGGCAATGCCCAGGGTCAAGCTGTCGAGTCCGCCGCAAACTGGCTCTATGAGCCACGCTGCCTCTATGAGCCACGCTGCCTCTATGAGAAACTGACTCTCGGGCCAGGGCCCGCGGCTGCGAATCGACTGGGATGGCGGATCGGCGGAGGTGTGACCTGATCGCCCTTGACCGATGGGGATTCCCCTTCTATAGTTTGAAGCGAACCGAGAGGTTGACATAACTCAAAACCTTTAGTGGAGGGTGAGGGATGGCGATAGCCCCCACTGGTGAACAACGGAAGGCGGCACACAGGCCCATGCCGGTCGCATCTCAAAACTACATAGCGGTAATCAAGGTGGTCGGCATCGGAGGTGGCGGGGTGAACGCCGTCAATCGGATGATCGACGCAGGTCTGAAGGGCGTCGAGTTCATTGCGGTGAACACTGATGCCCAGGCCCTGCTGATGAGCGACGCCGACGTCAAGCTAGACATCGGCCGCCAGCTCACGCGCGGGCTGGGGGCGGGGAGCGATCCCGAGATCGGCCGCCAGGCGGCTGAGGACCACAATGACGAGATCGACGAGGTCCTCAAGGGCGCCGACATGGTGTTCATCACCGCCGGTGAGGGCGGTGGGACGGGCACTGGGGGGGCTCCGGTGGTGGCCGAGATCGCCAAGAGCCTCGGGGCGCTGACCATCGGAGTGGTCACCCGGCCATTCGCGTTCGAGGGCCGACGACGCGCCGTCCAGGCCGAGTCCGGTATCCAGCGCCTCAAGGAGAAGGTCGACACCCTCATCATCATCCCCAACGACCGGTTGCTCACGGTTTCCAACGACAAGACGTCGATGATGAACGCCTTCAAGATGGCGGACGAGATCCTCCTCCAGGGAGTGCAGGGGATCACCGACCTCATCACCACTCCCGGCCTCATCAATACCGACTTCGCCGACGTGAAGATGATCATGAGCAATGCCGGTACGGCCATCATGGGGATTGGCTCGGCGTCGGGAGAGGGCAGGGCCATCAACGCCGCTCGGGGAGCCATCACCAGCCCATTGCTGGAGGCCTCCATCGAGGGTGCCAGGGGCATCCTGCTCAACATCGCCGGCGGCAACGACCTGGGGCTGTTCGAGGTCAACGAGGCAGCCGAGATCATTCACGGGGTGGGTCATCCCGATGCCAACATCATCTTCGGCAGCGTCATCGACGACGCCATGGGCGATGAGGTCCGGGTCACGGTGATCGCGGCCGGCTTCGAGCGCTGGGACGAGGGTCAGGACCGGCCCGCTGAGCGTGCCGGGACGAAGACCGTGCCGCCACGAGAGGATATTTTCGCCGAACCGGATCTCGACTTGGACGACGACGAGTTCGATGTCCCCTCCTTCCTCAAGGGGTGAACCGCTCCGCCTGGGCTCAGCGCCCGTCCTGGCTCGGTGGACCACCCGCATTGACGGTGATCTGGCCCTTGACCGGACCGGCGCGCCCTGTCCGCAGCGGCGTCGGGCAGTGCTGGACCGGCCGTGGAGCTGGCTGCGCCAAGTGCACGGCGACCAGGTGCGGATCGTGAGCTACGCCGGGGAATGTACGGGCATGCCCGGCGACGCCCTGGTGAGCAGCGACAGCCTGGGGTGCCTGGCTGTGTTCAGCGCCGACTGTCCCACCGTCGCCCTGGCCAGCCCCGAGGGTGTCATGGGCGCGGTCCATGCCGGCTGGCGGGGGCTGATGGCGGGGGTGGTGCAGGCGGCAGCCAAGACCATGCGGGGCTTGGGCGCCACCGACATTCAAGGCGCCCTCGGACCGTGCATCGGTCCCGAGTGCTACCAGTTCTCGGCCCGGGAGCTGGACGAGGTGGTGGTGCGCTTCGGGCCCTCGGTGAGGGCCACGACCACCTCCGGCCAGGCCGCCCTGGACCTGGGTGAGATGGTGCGGCTGGCCAGCGTGGCGGCCGACGCCGAGCTGGTTCCCACCGGTTCGTCCTGCACCGCGTGCTCATCGGATTACTTTTCCCACCGAGCCCGGGCGGACCAGGGGCGTCAAGCCCTGGTGGTCTGGCGACCGGTGATGTCTTGACGGTACGCCAGCCGGCCACCGGCGAGGCGACTGACCTGGGGGAGCGCCTGGGCGAGGTGACAAGGCGCATTACCAATGCTGGGTCGTCGCCTGAGGCGGTCAAGGTGGTGGCGGTGACCAAGGGCTTTGGTCAGGCGGTGGTGGACGGCGCGGTGGCTGCCGGCCTGACCGACCTGGGCGAAAATTACGCGGCCGAGCTGACGGTCAAGGCCGGAGAGGTTGCCCGAAAGAGCAGCACGCAGGGGATGCCGGGCGTTCGCTGGCACTTCTTGGGCGCCATCCAGCGCAACAAGGTGCGGGCCTTGGCACCCCACGTCCATCTCTGGCAGTCGGTGGCTCGGCCCGAGGAGGGCACCGCCATCGCTCGTTGGGCTCCTGGCGCCGCTGTACTGGTCCAGGTCGACCCGGACGGGACGAGTGCCGGCCGCAACGGCTGCTCTGCACAGGCGACCCCTGGGCTGGTGGGCCACCTCCGCCAGCTCGGCTTGGAGGTGCGAGGCCTGATGATCGTAGGTCGGCCAGGAGAGGCCGAGGGATCACGGCCAGGATTTCGCGCCGTGGCTGGCATCGCCCAGCGGCTGGGACTACCCGAGCTTTCCATGGGTATGACCGACGACCTGGAGGTGGCGGTCCAGGAAGGTGCCACCATGGTACGAGTCGGCAGGGCACTTTTTGGTGATCGTCCGCCCTGCCTGGCGCTGGGACAATAGGCTGGCCCCAAGGAGGGGACGATGGCATCTTTCATTCGTCGAGCGATGGTCTACCTTGGCCTCGACATGAACGACCAAGACTACGACGACTACCAGCATTACGAGGAGCCCGCCCCGCCGGCGGGAGGGCTCGGCGCGCCCCGTTCGTTCGGGCCGGCACCGGGTGGCTCGGTGCAGGGATTCCCGGCTCCGGTCGAGGAGCAGGCGATGAGCCCTGTCAGGGCCCTTCCTCGCGAGGACCAACCGGCCACCGGGGTCATGACGACACGCGGCGCGGTGGTGCGCCAGATCGTGCCGACCCGCGGCGCCCGGGTCCATGTGGTCGCACCCGAGCGGTTTGGTGATGCCCAGGAGATCGGGGACCGCCTCAAGATCGAGCAGCCGGTGATAGTCAACCTCCAGGTGGCCGACCGAGATCTGGCCCGGCGAATGATCGACTTTTGCAGCGGGGTGGCCTATGCCCTAGGGGGGGCCATGGACAAGGTGGCGGAGGACGTGTTCCTGCTCACGCCATCCAACGTCGAGGTGTCACCCGAGGAGCGACAGCGCCTCCAAGAACGGGGCCTCTACCGACCTTGATCTCGAACATCATCCGGTATGTGCTGGAGGCTTATGTCGTCATCATCTTTGCCCGGATCATCCTCAGCTACTTTCCGACCACGCCGGGCTCGGGGCTGGCCAGGGTGGCACAGTTGCTCAACAAGCTCACCGAGCCGGTGTTGGGTCCGCTGCGCAAGATCCTGCCTCCCATCGGGATCGGCGGCGTCGGCCTCGACCTGTCTCCGCTGATCGTGTTGATCGTCATCCAGGTGGTGCTCATCCCCCTGTTCGCTCGCTAGTAGATAGGATGCCTGTCATGGCTATGGAGGTGTCTTCGGCGACTCTTCGGGACATCGAGTTCCGACTCGAGCTGCGCGGCTACAACAAGGACGACGTCGACGAGTTCCTTGAGCGAGTGGCGGCTGGCATCGAGCTGTTGCAGGACCGGATCAGGGAGTCGGCCGGCCGAGCAACCCAAGCCGAGGGCGAGCTGTCCCAGGCCCAGTCGCGCCTCTCTGATACCCGTTTCCAACCACCTCCTCGGCCGGCCGAGCCGGAGGTGGACGATCATTCCATCACTCGCACGCTGCTGTTGGCGCAACGCACGGCCGACCTGGCGGTCAGTGAGGCTCACCAGCAAGCCACTGAGGCCATGAGCCGGGCCCGGGCGGATGCCGGAGCCATGGTGGCCCAGGCCGAGGAGCAGGTTCGCAGGATGACCGAGGAGGCCACCGTCGAGATGCGCTCCGACATCGACCGCCTGGTCGGCACCCGGGCGGCGCTCCAGGAAGACGTGGACAACCTCCAGCGCTACCTGGCGGCTGAGAGGACGCGGGTCGAGGCGGGCTTCGCCGAGGCCCTGCGCTGGGTCGAGGAGAACCTGCCCTCGTTGTCACCGCGGCCCGACATGCGCCATCCGAACTCCCGCCCCGCTCCTCCTGGCTCGGCGCCGGCCCAACGATCCGATGCGGACCGGTCAAGCCCTAGTTGAGCGTCGTTGGCCGCTGTCCGGCCACCAGACCGGCCACAGGTGCTGCTGCGATGCGTTCCGCTGGTGGGTCACCTGAGGAGGCTATGGTGACAGGGGGCGCGGCGTCTCGCGGAAGTGGTGGATCTCTTTGGTGCTGATCGTGACAATCGGGCTACTGTTGGTTGCTGCCGTCACCCTGGTGGTTGGTTTTGTCGAGCACTCACTGGCATTGATCTACGTCTCAATCGCGGCCAGCGCGGTCTGTGTGGTCATACTGGTGGTGTTCACCGCGCTCAACCGGACCAGAGGCCGAGCGGTGACGGTCCCATCCGTTGGCCGGCCACGTCGGGAGGTCGCCGGGTCGGAGACTGACGCCATGCTCGACGAGAGTCGGGTCGACGACAATCGGCCAACCCAGCTGGTCGAGGCGGTCAGCCCGCCCGCAAGCCGCCGGGGCCCGAGGGGCTTTCGTGGCTCCGGGCGCAAGGGGCGGGCCGAGAAGGACGTCGAGATCGACGAGTCCGAGTACCCGGCGGAGGAATCCGAAGGTGAGGTGGAGCCACTGCCGGCGGTGGTACCGCTGCGACGGTCGTATCTAGCGTCGAGTCGCAGAGCGGCGGCTGAGGATGTCCCATCCGAGTCCGATCAGGACAGCGCCGAACCCAAGCTGCTACCGGAGCCGGTACCGGCGCGGCGGTCGCTGTTGGGATCGAGGCGCAAGGCCGTCACCGAGGACACGCCACCCGAGCCGGCGCAAGCCAGCGTCGAGCCGGAGCCGGTCCCAGTGCGCAGGTCGTTGTTGGGATCGAGGCGCAAGGCCGTCACCGAGGACACGCCACCCGAGCCGGCCCAAGCCAGCGTCGAGCCGGAGCCGGTCCCAGTGCGCAGGTCGTTGTTGGGATCGAGGCGCAAGGCCGTCACCGAGGACACGCCACCCGAGCCGGCGCAAGCCAGCGTCGAGCCGGAACCCCAGCCGGAGCCGGTCCCAGTGCGCAGGTCGTTGTTGAGATCGAGACGCAATGCCGTCGCCGACCAGGTCTCGGCTGGGCCCAGCCGGACTGAGCCTGAGACCGAGCCAGTGCTCGAGGTCGAGCCGGAGCTGCCGGAGGCCGAGCCGGTGCCACCGCCCGAGCCCGAGCCCGAGCCCTCGCCGGAGCCGGTACGCAGATCTCTGTTGGGATCGAGGCGCAGGTCCGTCGCCGTGGTTCCGTCCCGGGACGACACGGCCGACGAGATTGAGGCGGCCGACGAGATTGAGGCGGCCGACGAGGTCGAGGCGGCGGGCACTCCACCGCCTTTCCGGCGTGCTCGGGCCGTCGTACCTACGGTGATCTCCCAGCCGCTCGAGCCCCAGCCGGAGGACATCGACGAAGCCGAGCTGGAGCCGCTGCCCGAGCCGGTACCGGTCCGGAGATCATTCTTTGGCTCTCGCCGCAAGGTCGCCGAGGAGGTGGCGTCGTGGTCCGCCGATGAGGGCGGCGAGGAGGCATCGTCACCAGGAGCATGGTCGCAAGAGACATGGTCGCAAGGGGCATCGTCACCGTATGCCGATGCCGGCTCTGACGCCGTCTTCCCAATCGCCGACTACGACGAGTTGACAGTGTCAGAGGTCATGCCCTTGCTGGGAGAGCTGGTGCCCGACGAGTACGACGTGGTCCGCCAGCGAGAATTGGCCACTCGGGGGCGGTCCACCATTCTCCGGCGCCTGAATGAGCTCCAGACCAGGGACGCGCTGCTCTCCGGGGTGGCCACGGGTGGGACCGATGCGAGTCCCGAGGCCTACGCCGAGGCGGACATGTTCCCCATTGCCGACTACGACGATCTACGGGCGGCCGAGATCCTGCCTCTGCTTCGTCAGCTCGATCCCGAGGAGCTGGAGGTGGTGCGCCGCCGGGAGGAGGCAGGGGCGGCCAGGTCAACGGTTCTCAAGCGGATTAACACCATCTTTGGTTTGGACAACGGAGCGTCTGCTGGTCTTCCCAGGGTGAAGGAGCAAGCCAGGCCAGAGGTGGCTACGGCACCTCGGGCCACCAAGGCACCGCCTCGGGCCAGGGCAGCCACGCCTCGGGCTACCAAGGCAAGTGCGGCACCGACCTCCAAGGTGGCCGGGGCCCGGCCCAGGAAGGCCGCCGGTACGCCGGCCAAGAAGGCCGCCGGTGCGCCGGCCAGGAAGGCGGCCGGGCCCACCAGGACGGGATCGGTCCGGGTACCGCCGGCAGGGGCAGGGGCCATCCAGGTTCCCGGGTCGAGGGTCGCTCAGATGCCCCGAGCGGGTGGCAGTGCGATCCCGCCGACCAAGCGTCCTCCGACCGGAACAGGTCCCCGGCTGGTGTCCAGGCGCCCCAGCCCCCGGAGTGGCAGGGGTACCTGAGGGACTCACCCGGGTACGACATCCTTGGCTGAAATGTCGCCCCAGTCATACAGGCGCCAACGGGTTCTCCCACCGCCCCTCAGAGAAACGGGCGAAGTCAGGCTGGTCGTCGGCCGCCCTTGGTCGCATTACGCTTGGGACATGAGCGATTTCCTCTCGGACGTGGAGACCCTTCGGCGCAACGCCCGCGAGCACATCGACCAGGGCCCCATCACCGCGGCCTACGGCGCCGACCGAGAGCGGGTCATCGCCGTGCTGAATGAGGTGCTGGCCACTGAGCTGGTGTGTGTGCTGCGCTACAAGCGTCACTACTACATGGCCGAGGGCCTCAACTCCGGACCGGTGGCCCAGGAGTTCCTCCAGCACGCCAACGAGGAGCAGGGCCACGCCGACCAGGCGGCCACCCGTATCGTGCAGCTCCAGGGGGAGCCGGACTTCAACCCCGCCACCTTGCTCGCTCGCAGCCACGCCGAGTATGCACCAGGGAACGACCTGATCGACATGATCAAGGAGGACCTGGTGGCCGAGCGGGTGGCCATCGCCTCCTACGAGGAGATCGTGAGGTGGCTGGGGGACGGCGACACCACCACCCGGCGAATGATCGAGGGAATCCTGGCGGTGGAGGAGGAGCACGCCGACGACATGCTCACCCTGCTCAAGCGGATGGGCCACCCGGTCGAGGATTCGGCCGGCCAGGCGTCGGTCGGCTAGGCGTCGGACTGACTGAGCCGGTGGGAGAGCAGAGCACGCCTACGTCTGTCGTCGTGGTGGTGGCCCATCCCGACGACGTGGACTTTGGGGCGGCCGGGACCGTGGCTACCTGGGTCGATGCCGGCACTGAGGTCAGCTATTGCATAGTGACTGACGGTGATGCCGGAGGCTTCGACCTCGATGTCCCCCGTGGTGAAATCCCCGGCATCCGCCGGGCCGAGCAGGAGGCGGCGGCCAAGGTGCTCGGCGTGTCCGACGTCATGTTCCTCGGCTATCCCGACGGGCGTGTGGGGCCCAGCTTGGAGCTGCGGCGGGACATCTCCCGCATCATCCGCCAGGTGCAGCCGCAGCGGGTGCTGTGCCCGTCCCCGGAGCGCAACTTCGAGCGCATCCACGCCAGCCACCCCGATCACCTGGCAGTGGGGGAGGCCACCCTGTGTGCCGTCTATCCGGACGCCCGCAACGCATTTGCCCACCCGCAGCTGTTGGTGGAGGGTCTGGGTCCCCACAGCGTTCCTGAGGTGTGGCTGGCCGGATCACCGTCTCCCGACCACTTCATGGATGTGACGGCCATGTTCGAGCGCAAGGTCGCTGCCCTGCGCTGCCACGTCAGCCAACTGGTGGACGAGGGCGCGGTCGCCGAGCGGGTCCGCGCCTGGATGTCGGCCACCGCCGAGCTGGGAGGCCTGCCCGCCGGCACTCTGGCCGAGGCCTTCCAGGTGGTAGTCACCGCCTGAGGCCTGGCGGACGATAAGGGTAGACGAGGACTTGCCCTGGGCCCGTTGTGGGTGGCCGGCCGGGAGGCGAAGGCCCTCGTGATGCAGGTGATGCGCTAGCCTCAGCACCGTGCGCACCACGATCTCCCTCAATGACGAGTTGCTCGCCTCGGCCAAGCGGCGGGCCCGTGAACGGGGCACGACTCTAGGCCAGGTCATCGAGTCCGCTCTGCGGCGAGAGCTCACTGCCGGGCCTGCCACCCTGGCGCCTCCGGCGATCCCAATCTTCAGCCGCGGGACGGGGCCGCGACCGGGCCTCGACCTCACGTCCAATCAAGCGTTGTACGAGATCCTCGACGAGGCATCCGAGCTCGACCACAGGCGCTGAGGGTGGTGGTCCTCGATGTCAATGTCGTGCTGGCCGCTCATCGCTGCGATCACCCCCACCATGGCGCGGTGCGACCATGGCTCGAGAATGTGATTCTCTCCGACGAGGACTTTGGAGTACCAACGACGGTCTGGGCATCCTTCCTTCGCCTGGCTACCAACCGGCGAGTGTTCCCGATTCCCACCCCGCTCGCCGAGGCGTTCGACTTTATTGACGCCCTGAGCGCCCAGCCTCGCCATCTGCCGGCTGAGCCGGGGCCACGCCATCTCGGGCTCATTCGTAACCTGTGCGAGGAAGCCGACGCCACCGGGGACCTTGTTCCCGACGCTGTGATCGGCGCCATCGCCGTCGAACACGGCGCAGTGGTGGCCACCCTCGACCGCGACTTTGCACGGTTCTCGTCAATTCGCCACCTGCGCCCCGGTGACTGACAGTCGCCCTGCAACATCCCGGGTTGGCCAAGATGACAGAAGGGCGTCCCTTTGGTTGATTGATCAGGCTCTATGCTGTGTAGCTGTTGGGCCGGTAACTGGTGCCTGGGGAGGTGACCGATGACTAGCGCATTGCCTTGGTGGGCGTACCCGGTGATCGGCGTGGCCACCCTGACCCTGACCCTGGTTTTCGTTCCCGGCGCCCTGTGGGCGGCGCGGCGTTGGGACTTCCTCGACCGGCCCACCGACATCAAGGCCCATTCCACGCCCATCCCGTACCTGGGCGGTGCCGCCATCGTGGTGGCATTCACCGCCGTGATGCTGGGTGCGGCCTTCATTCGACCGGCTGGTTCCAGCCTGCACCAGCTCGAAATCTTGTTGGGCATGGCCCTGGTCCTTTCCCTCATGGGCCTTTTCGATGACCTGCGCGGGCTCTCACCCTGGGTGCGCCTGGCCGTGGAGGTGGCGGCCGGCATCGGTGTGTGGGCCAGCGGCAGCAGCGTGGCGCTGGACTTCCTCCCCGGTCCGGTCAACGTGGTGCTCACCGTGGTGTGGGTGGTGGGAGTGACCAACGCCTTCAACCTGCTGGACAACATGGACGGGCTGTCCGCCGGAGTGGCCGCCATTGCATCCCTCTCGTTCTTCGCCCTTGCCCTAATCTACGGCCAGTTCCTCTTGGCGACTCTGGCCATTGCCCTGGCCGGCTGTGCCGCCGGGTTCCTCCGTCACAATTTCCACCCTGCTCGGATTTACATGGGTGATGCCGGGAGCTTGTTCCTGGGCTTCATGTTGTCCGTAATCGCCCTGCGCCTGCGCATACTCCCAGGCAACAAGGTGTCCTTCCTGGTGCCGGTGGTCGTCCTAGGTGTGGCGCTGTTCGACACCGCTCTGGTCACGGTCAATCGGCTGGTTAGTCGCCGGGGGGTGCTGTCCGGTGGAGTCGATCACACCAGCCACCGGCTGGTCTTCATTGGCATCCCGGTGCCGGTGACGGTTGCCCTGATCTATGCCGCAGGGGCCACACTGGGCTGGGTCGGGATCGTCGTGTCCCGGATTGACAGTACGACGAGCATCATGCTGGCCAGCCTGATCTTCGGCATTGCACTGTTCCTGGGTGTCCTGTTGAGCCTGGTGCCGATCTACGAGCACAGTCGTCGCCGGCGCCTGGTCCTCACCGAGGTGGCCCGCCACGACCCTGCCGCCGACCTGCCGTCGGTCCCGCTGGTCAAGATCTCGTCTTTATAGCCCAGATGGCGTAGCCGGGTGACGCACCCCAGCCCTTCCCGACGCCGGCGGTGGCCCGTATGTGTGGGATAGCCGGAGCAGTTGGCGATGATGGCGACACCGAGGCAAGCGTCTGGCACCAACTCGAGACTCTGACCCACAGAGGCCCGGACGCCAGGGGAGTATTCGCCGGGCATGGCGGGGCCATTGGCCAGACCAGGCTGTCGGTCATCGACCTGGTCACCGGTGACCCGCCGATCACCAACGCCGACGGATCGATCGGGGTCGCTCTCAACGGCGAAATCTACAATTACCGCCAGCTGGCCGATACCCTGAGGCGCCAGGGCCATCAGCTCAAGACGACCGGGGACACCGAGGTCATAGCTCATCTGGCCGAGGATCGCTCACCCACCGAGCTGGCCTGCGACCTGGACGGGATGTTCGCCTTCGCGGTGTGGGACCGTGGCCGTCGCCGGCTCATCCTGGGCCGGGACCGCCTCGGCAAGAAGCCGCTCTACTACTGGGCCGGTGATAGCGCCGTCGTGTTCGCCAGTGAGATCAAAGGCCTGCTGACTCATCCCCGGGTGCCCCGTCGCCTCAACGTGGGCATCCTCCCCGACTACCTGGCCATGGGCTATGCACCCACACCCGACACCTTCTTCCAGGACATACACAGCGTGCCCCCGGGCCATGTGCTGGTGGCCGAGGAGGGCCAGAAGCCCCGTCTCGAGCGATATTGGGAGCCGCCGGTGGCGGGGGAGTCGGGGCTCACCATCCTCGACTGCACCATGGCCGAGGCGGCCCGGAGGGTTCGAGCCGAGCTGACTGGCGCCGTCGAGCGTCGCCTGGTGGCCGATGTGCCCCTGGGGGCCTTCTTGAGCGGAGGCATCGACTCGTCCGCCATCGTGGCCCTGATGCACCAAGCTGGGGTGGCTCCGCTGTCTACCTTCACCATCGGCTTCGAGGACCAGACCGGGTTTGACGAGCGCCAATACGCCAACCTGGTGGCCAAGCGCTTCGGCACCGACCACACCGAGCTGGTGGTCAGGCCCAACGCCACCGAGCTGGTGGAAGATCTGGTCTGGCACCATGACCAGCCCTTTGGCGACTCCAGCGCCCTGCCCACCTACCTCTTGTCCCAGATGACCCGAGAGCACGTCACCGTGGCCCTCAGTGGGGACGGCGGAGACGAGGTCTTCGCCGGCTATGAGCGCTTTGCCGCCGCCGGTCTGCTGGGCTGGCTGCAACAGCTGCCCGGTCCCGTACGCCGGGGCCTCTTCCGAGGGACGGCGGTGCTGTCGCCTTCCTGGTTCTCGGGCCGGGCCCGTAGCCTGCAGCGGCTGGCGGCCAACAGCGATCGGTCCTTTGCCGCCACCTACCTGTCCTGGATCAGCTATGTGCCCGAGCAGTGGCGAGTTGCCTTACTGGGTGAACACGCGAAAAATACCGCATCCCGCTTCGAGGCCCAATGGCCACTTACACCGGGTCCCAGCCTGCTGCACCGCCTCCTGCTGCTCAACCTCCGGTCCTACCTCCTCGACGACCTGCTTCCCAAGGTTGACCGCATGTCCATGGCCCACGGCCTGGAGGTTCGCTGCCCCTTCCTCGACCCGGCCGTGCTGGAGCTGGCCACCCGCCTGCCCGCCTCGCTCAAGCAACGAGGTTTTGCCCTCAAGCGGGTGCTCAAGGTGGCCATGGCCGACCTCCTGCCGGCCGAGATCCTGCACCGGCGCAAGCGGGGCTTTGGCGTGCCGCTGGACCGCTGGTTCCGAGAGGATCTGGCCGGCTATGTGGCGGCCACCCTGGGCTCACCAGATGCGTCGGTGCGCCAGTACCTGGTTGGTGAGGCGGTCGATGACCTGATCGCTGAGCACCAATCGGGCCGGGTCGGTCACGGCAATGCCCTGTGGACCCTCCTCACCCTGGAGATCTTCCTGCGCAAGGAGGGGTGGTAACGGTATCGAGCAGCACAAAGTGGTCCGCCTCATCACCCGGCTCAACATCGGAGGCCCGGCTCGCCAGGCACTGCTGCTCACCAAGCGGCTCGCCCCTGACTTCCCGACTGTCCTGGCCGCCGGCCGCCCAGCCGCCAGTGAGGGGGAGCTCCGAGATCCGGCGGTCGACGTGGTGGGCGTCCCCTTGGTCCGGCCGCCCAGTCCGGCCATGGACCTTCGGGCCTTCGGCGCCGTCCGGCAACTGCTCCGAGAGGTCCAGCCGCGGATTGTGCACACCCACATGGCCAAGGCCGGGGCCATCGGTCGCCTGGCCGCCTTGCGGGTGTCCGAAAGGCCCCGCCTGGTCCACACCTTCCATGGGCACGTCCTGGAGGGGTACTTTGCCCGGCCGGTGCAGCGCGCCTTTGTGGAGGCCGAGCGTTGGCTGGCGGCCCGCACCGACGTGCTGGTGGCGGTGAGCCCCGAAATACGCGACGAGCTGGTGGAGCTCAAGATCGCGCCGGAGTCTCGCTTCCAGGTGGTCCCGCTGGGTCTCGACCTGGATCCGTATCTCAGGGTCACGCAGCCGAGCGGCAAGCTACGAGCCGCGCTGGGCATCGGCGCTGACGTCCCCTTGGTGGGCATCGTCGGGCGACTGGTCCCGGTCAAGGACCACTCCACCATGCTGGCGGCCATGAACCTCCTCCCTGGGGTGCACCTGGCGGTCATCGGTGATGGTGAGCTCCGCTCCCGCCTGGAGGCGGAGGTTCGTCAGCTGGGCATCCTTGACCGTGTGCACTTCAGCGGATGGTGGGAAGATGTGCCGGTGGCCATGAGTGACCTCGACGTGGTTGCCCTCAGCAGCCGCCAGGAGGGGACCCCGGTGGCAATCATCGAAGCGTTGGCCACCGCCCGGCCAGTGGTGGCGACCGACGTCGGGGGAGTCAGCCACGTAGTGACCGACGGGCTCCACGGGTACCTGGTCCCCCCGGGGGATCCCCAGGCCATGGCTGACCGCCTCGGCAACTTGCTGGGCGATCCCGCCAACCGGAGCCGAATGGGGGAGTGCGGCCGGGAGGCGGTCAGGACCAGGTTTGGCCAGGAGCGCCTGGTTGCCGACATCCGGGTGCTCTATCAAGAGCTCACCGGGGCGAACTGACGGTGCGATCAGCGGTCACTCGGTCCGTCGATCTTCGGCGCGTGCCCTACCTCCTCCTGCTCTGTGCTCTCGGTCTTGGGTTAGGCGCATCGGCCCTGTTTTATCCGGCCGGCATTGCCTTTGTACTGCCAGCGGTCGGAACTGTTCTAGTGCTGCTTGCTCTATGTCGGTTCTGCGGGAAGAGCAACCCCAACGGAAACACCCGGATCGTCGATTGGTGCATCGGCAGTTTTGTCCTCCACCTGGCCTTGGGTTTAATCATCTGGAACGTGGGATCGCTGCGCGATTACCTCGGTCCGGATGCCGGCGGCTACCACGTCGACGCGATCCAGTTGGCCCAGCACTGGTTGGTCCACGCACCGTCCCCAATGCTGCCGACCGGCAAAGAGGGATTTTACTTTCTCCTAGCCGCCCTCTACTGGGCGTTCGGTCCGCATGCAGAAGCTGGACTCATCATCGACGCCGGCCTGATGGCTGCCGTTGTGCCGGTAATGGCCGATGCTACCTACCGACAGTTCGGCGCCAAGGCGGCGAGGTGCGCCCCGGTGATCGTGACACTGCTTCCGGGCTTCGTGATCTGGGGTTCGCAGCTCTTGCGGGAGGCGGGCGTGTACCTTTTGATCGCAGTAGCCCTCAACTGCACGATCCGTCTGGTACGTCGCCCGACCCTGGCTGCCTCGGTCACCCTGGCGTTGGCTGCGGCCTTGATGGCAACTTTTCGGGCGGATGTTGCGCTGATCGTCACGGCCGGACTGATGATTGGGCTTGTAGTTGGGCGCAGAGCTGGTAGTGCGGGCTTGATGGCAACCACCGGCACAGCCGTGATCGTGGGGCTGTTGATCCTTGGGGCCGGCATCGGGTACTCGGGCTTTCACCTGGTTACCCACTCCAGTCTCCAAGATATTAGCACGGTTCGCACCGGCAGCAGTCAAGGTGTATCCAGCGGATTCCTCCCGAGTGCCGATGTCGGTACCACCGGAGGAGCTGTCGCCTACCTTCCCCTGGGCGTCACTTACTTCTCCCTAGGACCATTGCCTTGGCAGATACACGGCGCGCGCCAGCTTCCCGCTTTGCCCGATGCCCTTGCTTGGTGGTTCCTGTTACCCAGCCTGTGGACCGGGATCGCTGTCGCTCGGCGCCGCGTCGGCCGTGAGGTCCTTCTCGCACTCATACCGGCGTTGCTGCTGACGGTGGCCCTTTCCCTCCTGATCGCAAACTTTGGAACGACGGTGAGGGAGCGAATGCAGGTGATTCTTCTCCTTGTCCCGCTAATTTCCGTGGGCTGGTCAGAGCGGAGGGAACGATATACCGCGCCGACCAGTGTATACCAACAGCCAGTTGCTTTGGTGGCCATCCAAGACTCAGACATCACACCAGACTCTCAACTCCCTGCCCCCGCTCCAACCCAGCCTCAGCGATGACCTCATCCAGGATGTTGTCCAATGTCCGTGTCGGGACCCACCCGATGAGGTTGCGCAGCTTGGTGGTGTCAGGGCGTCTCCTGGTCATGTCTTCGAAGCCCGGCTCGTAGGCCTCCTCGTAGGGGATGAGCTCTATCTTCGAGACGCCACCTGTCCGAGCCAGAACGCGGTGAGCAAGTTCCATGATGGAAACTTCCTCCCCCGAACCTAGGTTGAAGACTTCGCCCACGGCTTCAGGGTGGTCGAGCACCCCGAGCAGGCCATGCACCACATCGGCCACGTGGCAGAAGCACCGGGTCTGGTTGCCATCTCCGTAGACTGTGATGGGTTCACCGGCGACCGCTTGGCGCGCCAAGCGAGGAATGACCATTCCATATGCGGCGCTCTGACGAGGACCCACGGTGTTGAACAACCGGACAACCACGGTGGGCAGCCCCCGCTCCTTGTGGTAGGCGTAAGCGAGCGTCTCGTCCAATGCCTTGGCAGTTGAGTAAGCCCAACGAGAAACCGTGGGAGATCCCAGGATCCGGTCGGAGTCTTCGCTCAGAGCATCCGCTGAATTTCTTCCATATATCTCGGAGGTACTGGCCAGCAGGATTTTGCGTCGATATCGGTGAGCGGCCTCGATCATGATCTCGGAGCCCCGAATATTGGTAGTCAGCGAGCGAAGGGGATGCTCGACGATGAGTTTCACACCCACCGCGGCGGCTAAGTGGACGACGACATCACACTCATGAACCAGCTCGTCCACCATCAACTCGTCGAGCACCGAGCCTTGCACGAAGCGGCACTGCGGATGTCCGCCAGCCCGGTCGAGGTTGGCGAGGCGCCCTGTAGAGAGGGAGTCGAGAGCCACTACCTGATCCCCTCGGGCCAAGAGTGCGTCAACCAAGTGCGAACCGATGAAGCCGGCACCGCCCGTCACTAGATATGAAGTGCTCACCGTATCTCCAGTCGCGAGCAGAAGACCCGTCGGTCCGCATCGTGGATCCCTGCAGCCTTCGAAGGAAGATCGGGATCGCTAAGATGCTACTACTCGAGCAAGGTAGGGTGGAGTAGGTGAAGGAGCGAACTCAGGGAGCGGCGCGATCACAGCCATCCGTATTGCCCACGTCATCAGCGCCCGCGGCGTTGGAGGAGCCGAGCGTTTCTTAGCCAGCTTACTCGCTGAGGGCCGCCTTCGGGAATGGGATCAACTTGTCCTTAATCCCTTCGCCAACGTTGCTTCGAAGGAGCTTGCCGCTCTCGTGGCTCCCAGTCGTTATGAGGCCCAAGCTTGCGACCGTATCGCATCCCTTCCCAGAGTCCGCCGATGGCTCCAAAGTAAACTCCGAGACTTTAAGCCCGACGTCGCGCATGTGCTACTTTTCCACGCCCAGGCTACGGTGGCAACTATCGGGCAACTCCCTTGTAGGGGCAGATTCGCTACCCATGTGTACGGTGGGGGATTGCGTATCACTCCACACGCTCGGATCAAGGAGGCCGTGGACCGGTGGGCTGGTAGTCGTTTTGACCATACAGTCGCCATTTCCGAATCGGTCGGACGCTTCTTGGTCTCCGAGTACGGATACCCTAAGTCCAAGGTGAGCGTTATACCGCTCGGTTGGGAAGGAGCGCCCCTCGTGGTGAGAGCCAATGGACGCCCTCCCACGATTATCTGTGTTGCCAACTTTCGCCCAGAGAAAGGGCACCGAGTGCTGCTGGCAGCATTCAAACTGGTCCAGCGTCAGTTGCCTGATGCTCATCTGATTCTGATCGGACAGGGAGAACTGCAGCGTGATATCGAGAGTCAGATCGAGTCACTGGGGATAAGCGATCACGTCGAGATCACCGGCCCGGTTCCAGAGGTCTGGCCATACCTTGCGCGCGCTCACGTGTTCGCCCTTGCATCTCAATCTGAGGCATACGGTATCGCTGTGGCCGAGGCAATGGCAGCTGGGCTGCCCATCGTCGCGTCCGACGTAGGAGGTATTCCAGAACTCGTCGTTCCCGGCGTTTCTGGGGAGCTATTCCCTCCAGGGGACACAGACATGCTGGCCGACCAGCTGGTCAAGTTACTGACTTCACCCGCACTCCGGGAACGAATGGGAACCGCAGCCAAGGCAGCGGCTCGCCCGCTGACCCTTGAAAGTAGCGCTAGGAAATACCTGGATCTGTGGGAGCAACTGATAGCTGATCCCGTCGGCAGTAACTGAGAGTTTCGACAAGTGCCGGAGTCCCTGGACACACTGATCGATGGCCTTTCAGCCTTCTGCTTGCCCCAGAACGCCACCGTCAAAGACGCCATTCAGTGTCTCCGCCAAAACGGACACGGATTCGCAGTGGTGGTTGATCCCAGGCAACAAGTAGTCGGGACGGTCCTCGACGCTACCGTCCGCCGAGCAGTCCTGAGGGGCATAAGTCGTGAAGCATTGATTGACCAGGTGATATCCGAAAGACCGGTTCTGGCCGAACCGGCCATGACAGAGAGAGCACTAATCGACCTCCTGCACTCCCACCGTGTGCGCTGTGTCCCAGTGGTAGACGACCACCGGCAACTTCAAGCCCTCCACTGCCTCCGAGGAACCCGGGATGATCTCCTTGCGCCCAAGGCAATGATTATGGCCGGCGGCCGGGGTCTGCGCCTTCGCCCGGTAACCGACAAGGTGCCGAAGCCGTTGTTGAGGGTCGGTAACAGATCGATCGTGGAACGGATTATTTCCGGACTAGCGCTGGCCGGAATGAAAGAAATCTTCCTCGCGGTCAACTATAAGGCCGAAATATTTGAGGAGCGCCTTGGGACTGGCGAGGCCATGGGAGTAGCTATCCGGTATATCCGCGAAGAATGCCCCATGGGCACCGCGGGAGCGCTTACGCTTCTACCCTTAAGCGAGCGAGGACCCATTCTGGTCAGCAATGGCGACATCGTGACTACCATTGATTTTCGCCGATTGCTAGAGTTCCATTGGCGCTACGGGGGCGCTATCACCATCGCCGCCGTCGAATACTTATCGCACATCCCGTATGGTGTACTTCGTAATGTAGAACATCACGTTCTGTCGATCGATGAGAAGCCGATGCGACAGGACTTCTGTAGCGCAGGCATATATGTCATCGAGCCGCACGTACTTAGGCTGTTCGAGAAGCAGACCTATCTCGATATGCCCGACATGATCGCAGCGGTGATCGCCGAGGGTCTTCCCGTCCACGTATTTCCCATATTGGAAAAGTGGTTTGACATCGGGGGCTCGCCCGAATTTGAGCGCGTCCTCATAGACTTCGCCACAGGCGATGAGGAGTGACATGAGCCTTTGGAATGGTCGTCGAGTTTTGGTAACCGGCGCCGAAGGTTTTATCGGTAGTCATCTCGTTGAGCACCTGCTCGACGAAGGAGCAGCAGTCCGGGCCTTGGTTCACTACAACCCCTTCGGCCGCTGGGGATGGCTCCAGGGACGCGGAGAGGACGTTGAAATCATGGTCGGCGATGTCCGCGACGGCGACCGAGTCAGCCAGGCTGTCAGTGGGATTGACACGGTGTTCCATCTCGCTGCCCTGATTGGTATTCCTTACAGCTATGACGCTCCCGAGAGTTATGTTCAGACGAACGTCATGGGCACTTTCAATGTGTTAACTGCTTGTCGACGGGCCAATGTAACGCGACTTATCCAGACATCAACGAGCGAAGTCTACGGTACGGCGCGTGCGGTTCCGATAGGCGAGAGCCATCCGTTACAACCCCAATCACCCTACTCGGCATCCAAGATCGGCGCTGACATGCTGGCCCTTAGTTACCACCATACATTTGGGTTGCCGGTCTCGGTGATACGACCATTCAACACCTACGGGCCCCGGCAATCTACACGGGCAATCATTTCAACAGTGCTACATCAGTTGTTCAGTGGTTCGTCAGAAGTTCGCATTGGTTCTGGCTCACCGACTCGGGACTTTAACTTCGTAGCGGACACGGTGAGAGGCTTTACCGCGGTCGCCCAATGTGAGCGTGCCGTGGGCGATGTGGTCAACATCGGAAGTGGACGTGAGATATCCATCCGCGACCTGGTCGACCTCTTGGTGAAGATCAGCGGCGTAGAGGCCCGTGTGGTTCACGATCCGGACCGCTTGCGACCGGCGGGGAGCGAGGTCGAGCGCCTTCTCTGCGACAACAACCGGGCTCGAGAGTGGGCCGGATGGGAGCCCGAAGTGCCTTTGGAAGAGGGATTGCGGCTTACCGCACAGTGGGTCAAGGAGAACCCCGGTCCACTGAGGGCAAGTGTGTACCAGGTATAGGGGTCGTATGAACCTGGGAACAGTAGACAAAATTCGCGGTCGAGCTAGATTCCCCATAGTTGTGATAACTCATGCAGCGGGAATTGCCTCATTATTGGTGACCGCGATGCCGGTTGAGTTGGTGACTAAAGCCGGGATCGTGTCGCACCCAAGGGTAGGGTGGGGCGTCAGAATGTTTCCCTTGACCTCACCTCCATTCACGTGGTCGTAGGAGATACCCGTGCCATAATCTGGCATACTGTTGTCGTCGGTCACCACGTCGGTAAAGGTGGCTGGAGTTAATGGGTAGAAACCCACCCGGATGATGGGCCAGCACACGTTATAGGCCGGATCGGTGGCAGTAATGAAGCGGTTCCCACTGATCTCAATATGGGTAGTGTTGATACCCGCCGCCGGTATCGCAACTCCGAACTGACCGAATCCATTGAAAGTGTTATGAAGAACTCGGATCCCATCGAGCGGCTGTTTGACGTTGTCAATCTCAGCATCGACGCCGCCGTACCAGCTATCAGAACACGAATTGCTCTCGAAGATGATGCTCGTACCCGAGGTCGGGGCGAAGCACATGCGTGCCGCGGACGAGAAGGTACCTCCCTCGATGGTAAGTCCATTCACGTAGCTGTCAGGTAGCTTGTCGATGTAAGTGGAATCTTCGGCGGCTACATTGTCGCCCCAAGGGTGGCTACCGGTGAGGTCAAGCAATGAGATGGTGTCGCCACCGTAAACGCCATAATTCATATCAGCCTCGGAATCAGCGGGAGAGAGGGTGGCTAGCGATCGCGGCGCCGGTAGGTGGAATGCTCCGATCGCTGTCATGTCCTCTAGCGTCAGATTGTGGTCCTTAAGCAAGATCCAATTGCCCTCGATGCCAGCGGAGCGAAGGTGAGCCGTCGTGATGAAAGTTGACCCGTTGCCATCGATGACAATGTTTGAGCGGCCGCTGACAAGTATACGATGGTTAGCGTGGTAACGGCTATTCGCTGGAAATTGGATCGTTGTCGGACTAGTTGCGGTACCATTCGGGCAACTGGCAATGGCGGCCATGATGGCCATCTCGCCGTCGTGCGGTATGATTCTGCACAGAGTCTTTGTAAATACGGGCGTGCTTGCGAGAATTCTCTTAGGCACGGTGGTCATCATGGGCGGAGAGTCAGATGGACGGGTGACCTCGCTCGGACCGTCCGACCTTCCGCTACCAGTGGCGACAAACCCTAAAGCGACGGCCAGAGTTGCCGCCGCAGTGAGAATGGTGTCTCGTTGCGAAATGGACGATGACAACGGCGGCAGGCGATCTTCCCGAGGTTTTGGCCAGACCATTACTACCTCAACCCCTTGGAGGGGACGGTAGGGCGATTGGTCGGTGTCCGGTGACCTCTGAACGAGGAAACTGACCATCCATGTCACGATACTGGCGTTGGAAGTAGGGCTGTTCATAGAGAATATACGTGGCTCCACGCGATGAAGGGGGGGGCGTGCTCAGGAGGGGTGCCACTCCATAGATCCCACACATGAGCCAGAGGTCCCGCCATTCTTGTGGTTTGACGACTACGAGAACAGGAGACCTCTGGTGGGACTCGAAGGTAGTACGACAACAACCGCGGTGCTGGGCATGGACGGCTTCGTGCTGGTTGGTGCCGAGGAGATTGAAGGCGAGCTGGTGATGACGGTAGAGACGACGGTGACGAAAGTCGGCTGTCCGGCCTGTGGCACCCGGGCGCAGAGCAAGGGACGGCGCGAGGTAGCTGACCGGGATACCCCCTCGGGGGGCCGGGCGGTGCGACTGGTGTGGCGCAAGCGACTGTAGCGCTGCCCGGACAGCGACTGCGACACCAAGGCCTGGAGCGAGCCCACCACCGCCATCGCCCCCAGGGCCAGCCTCAGTCATCGAGCCAAGGTGGACATCTGCACCCAGGTAGGCCGCCACGCCCGCTCGGTGGCCGCCGTGGCCCGGGACTACGGGGTGGGCTGGGACACCGCCATGGGGGCAGTCGAAGAACTCGGCCGGCCACTGGTGGATGACCCTGATCGAATACACCCGGTGCAGACACTGGGAGCTGACGAGACGTCGTTTCGGGCGGGCAAGGCCTCTTCGCATCCCACCAGCTATGTGACCGGCCTGGTGGATACCCAAGAAGCCTTCCTGCTCGACGTGATCGAGGGCAGAGATGCCGCTGACCTGGATAAATGGCTGGGTGTCCAGGACCAGCAGTGGCTGGAGGGG